>MDTC01024207.1_pt1 | contig 12404 bp, 15 predicted proteins | sample 811181 | NCBI WGS metagenome assembly MDTC01 (sample SAMN05326644, study PRJNA326480) | marine metagenome | isolation source: seawater | place: Pacific Ocean: North | collected 2011
TTATCTTTGATAATAAAAAAAGATGTTTCTGAAAGATTATTTTCCATAGCAATTGATTGCATAACTTTATCATCTAACCAATCAGCTAATGGACAAATTGCTGCAGGGTTTCCAGAGAATAAATTCTTAGAAAATGCATCAACTTGATAAATTTTAATTTTTTTCATAATACTTAATTATTAAACTATGTTAAAATTAAATTATTTGAATTTTAAGAAATAGTTTTATTAATTACATTAATCAAATTTACACTTCTGTTTTAACACTGCCAGCCCTTCAGTTAATTCTACAGCATACAAGCACTCAAGATTTTCGTATTCTTTAAATTTACCCTCACCTTTAATATATTTAATTCTTCCTACGCCTAATTCGTAATCAGAGCTGTTCCTTTTCATTACTAACCAGAATGGATCTTTATCTCTATTTGATCCTTGACAGTAATTTTTTAAGATAGTGCCTTCTGACTTAGTGGTTAAATAATTTCCCATACAATTTAATAGACCGTAATCTCCTTCACTATCAATCCATGTAGCTGTTCCTTCTGTATGTCTATATGTTAACATATCACCAAATTTCATAACTTTACTATCTATTGCATCTGCTACAAAAAAAATGTCTATTGTTATTTCTTTAGAAACTAAATTAAAAGAAAAAAAGAAGCCTATGATAGTGTTGAGTACATATTTTATCATATAAAATTTAATGTTTTATTAATTTTTACAGAAAATATTATAAGCAATGAAATTAAAAAAACACTTTGTCTAATAGAGTACTTTATAAAGGTCATAAGTTACAGATAAGGGCGGTGCCATTATTGCTTTTCTACCCTTGCCAATTAGTTGTATGTAATTCATGTAATCATATTTTTCACTTGAGGTTCTAATAAGAGGTGCAGATATCCAATAGTCGAGACCATTTTTGGGGGTCAAAACTTTTCCTTCTTCGTTAAGCTTATCAGATTTCTCATCCATAATCATTTTACCTCCATAAATGATATATAATTCCGAACCATCTTCCATAGTAATTGAGCATTTTACGTCTAAATCAATTGTTCGTTCTTTTTGCAAGTTTCCAAAATCTGCACACGGGCTAGCAACTTTTCCTTTATCACCATTAGCAAGTGTTAACTCTCCAGCGGGTATATCTGCGATAAAATTTCTTTTATAACCGTTCATTCTTGTGATATCAGCGTAAGACAAAGTTCCAAAATATTCTAATTCTGGGCCTTTTTTAGCATTGTGGCCATCGGCATATATTTTACTAATACTGCATACTAATATTAACGCACATAACAATTTAAATAATTTAAACATAATTTATAACTCCTCTAAAAATAATATTTTAGGATTTTTTTACCATTTGGTAAATAAATAAATTTGAGAAAGTTAAAAAATCTTTTTTTCGTTTTGTTAGTATGATATCTTAACTCAAAAAGGAGTAATCATGTTAAAAAAAATACTTTATATCATATTAACAATGTTTTTATCATCTTTATCATTGTCATCTTACTCTAAAGAGTGCTCAGGAACTTGGAGTAATACAGTTAAAATGGTAGATACAATTGATTTAGGGGAAGGAGTAACTCTTACAGTTTTATCAACCAGAGGAACCACCTCTAGTACTAACAGCAACAACAATGGTGTCGGAGGTTGTGGCGTTTTAGTTTTAACACTGCCTAATGGAAAAACTATGTCAAAATTTTCTTGTTATAGAAAAACCCCAGAAGGAATTTGGACAGATGTAGGAGGACAAGATGTGGATACCAAAGAAGGTTATTGGAAATTTGTTGAGGGTACTAATTTTTTTAAAGGCTTTAAAGGCGAAGGGACATGGGATACATTAACTGCGGATAGTGAAACTTCTCAAGGTACTTGGAAGGGCGATTGCAGTAAGTAAATTTACTTTACTTATAATGTGTACAAACCTAGCTGCAAAATACTATTAAGAAAATTTGAAAAAGTTTACTTATTAGATTTTTTAGGATTGTTAAATGATTAAAACTTTAAGCTTTTTCATTTTTATTTTTGTATTTAGCATTGAAGCAAAAGATTATCTTTTTGAAACTGGAGGTATAATCTCTAACGTAGATGAAGAAATAATCATATATCCTGACGGTAGTAAGTTTATTGTTTATAAAGGAAATAACGGCGCATGGAAAGATAGTGAAGGAGATTATGGAAAAGAAAAATGTATAGGTTACGTTGAGACGAATAAAGAAAAAAATGCTGATGTACATTTTAGATGCGAAGGAGCAAATCAACATGGAGAGAAGTTTTGGACTACAAGAATTAGAAAGTCTGACTCGATAAAAGGAGGCGGAGGGATAAATACTTATATTAATGGAACAGGCAAATATAAAAAAATGATTGGCTTAAAATGTCCATATGGAGTTCAGTATCATGAAGATGCAGTATGGTATACACATAAATGTAAAATAAATTAATTTATTATTCTTAAAATTTGTTCAAAATTTTTTTTCAAATATTTAGTTGGAAATTCTTTTCCAATATCTTATTATATTTTTCTTATCTTCACCCCATTCCTTATCCGTGTAAATTAAAGATTTTTTAGTAAGTTCCCAAGTTTGTTTTCCCGTAGTTGAAGTTAATAATAATTTGTCATCTTTTAACAGCACACTATACTTTCTCATACCTTGCCATGGTAGGTTGCTATTAACTTTCTTATCAATTCCATTATCAGTCATTTTTTTAAAATCGAAGTACCCATACTTATATTCATTTATAGAAATGCTATAATTACCCCAGCCAATAATTTTTACAGTTTCATTTTTTTTTATATTGCTATCTAAGGTGAATGAAATTTTATTATTTTTTACGACTAATGTGCCTGCAATTTCTGGATAATTAAATTCTAAATTATCTTGTTTCCAATAGACAAGTTCATACCTACCCTCTAACATGCTTTTAATATCAGTTATATTTTCAGATGCAGTTAAATTAAAACAGTTCAAAAAAATAATAAAAAAAAATAAATATATCCTAGTTTTTATCATAACAGTTTCCTTCATACTCAGAATTAATATGTAAATTATATTACTTATATAAATTTATTAATTAATATATCAAATTCTACCCTTACAGTATAGATTGTCATAGTATATTTAGGTTTGAAAAACCTTAGATAATCAACGTTTTTATTCTACAGTTACTGATTTTGCTAAATTTCTTGGCTGATCTACGTCCGTACCTTTAAATACTGCTATATGATATGCTAAAAGCTGTATGGGGACCGAGAGTAATATGGCTTGAAAAAGTTCATTGCATTTAGAAATAGTAAAAATACGACTTGATATATCATGGATCTTAGATGAACCTTTCTCATCAGTTATTGAAATAATCTTTCCTCCTCTAGCATATACCTCTGCTAGGTTTGAGGCAGTTTTATTGAAAAGTTCATTAGATGGCAAAATTCCTATTATAGGGACGTTTTCATCTACTAATGCTATGGGACCGTGTTTGAGTTCTCCAGCTGCATACCCTTCCGCATGGATATAACTAATTTCCTTTAGCTTTAATGCTCCTTCTAAGGCTATAGCGTGGCTTTCTCCTCTACCTATATAAAGAATATCTTTCGCGGTATATATTTCTGAGGCAATACTCCTTATTTTACTTTCATTTTCTAAGGTCTCATTCATTAGAGACGGTATTTCAATTAGTTGATTAGCTAGGGTTTGTTCCTCACTTAGAGAAATTTTCTTTTTTAATACACCTAATTTTATAGCTAATATTAACAAAGTAATAAGTTGAGTAGTAAATGCTTTAGTAGATGCTACCCCTATTTCTGGTCCTGCCTGAGTCAAAATAGTCTCATCTGATAATCTGGCAATGCTACTATCGGCTACATTTACAATAGAAAGTGTTTTGATTTTCTTTTTCTTAACCTCCTCCAAACAAGCAATAGTATCTCGTGTTTCTCCTGATTGCGATATAAAAATTAAAAGTTCATTTTCAGAATGTAACATTTTTCTGTATCTATACTCGGAGGCAATATCCATTTGCACAGGAATATTAGCTAATTTTTCAAACCAAAACCTTGCAACTCGACATGCATAAGAAGAGGTACCACAAGCTACCATAGTTATTCTAGAAATTTTATTATTAATGAGTTTATTGTTAATTTTTAAAATTTTTTTATCAAAATCAATGTAACTTTTTAGAGTCTCTCCAATTGCTGTAGGTTGCTCATGTATTTCTTTGTGCATATAGTGTTTAAAACCACCTTTTTCTATAGATAATCTAGATATACTTGTAATGTTTATGTCCCTTTTGACTTCTTTACTGTTATTATAAATTTTGACTTTCTTTGAGTCTAGTATCGCCCAATCACCATCCTCTAAATAAGTAATTTTTTTTGTGTAAGGAGCAAGACCCACTGCATCTGAACCTACATAATTCTGATTTTCTCCATAACCGATTGCAAGAGGACTTCCTTTTCTGACTGCAATAAGCTTATTCTCGTTTGATATTAAAATACCAATAGCAAAAGCGCCTTTAAGTATCTTAATCAACTTATTTATTGCTTTATTAATATCTAATCCATCTTCTAAATAGTTAGTTAAAAGATGGGCTATTACTTCACTATCCGTATCACTGGAAAGTAAATGCTTATTTTTTAAATTATTGATGATATCTTTATAGTTTTCAATAATACCATTGTGAACGATTGCAACATTTTTAGTTGCATGAGGATGTGCATTTTTTTCATTTGGAATACCATGAGTTGCCCATCTAGTGTGCGCAATGCCAACATTACCTTTTATAGGATTTGAAAAGATTACTTTTTCTAAATTCTCTATTTTTCCTGAAGCTCTCCTTTTAATAATAGTCTGATTATTGATTGTAGCTAAACCTGAGGAGTCGTATCCTCTGTAGGCTAGCTTTTTTAACCCTTCGATCATTGGAGAAATAATATCTTTTTCACTTATGATGCCTAAAATTCCACACATATTAATTACTTTCTACGCTTTAAAAATCGTTTACTTCCTGCTTTAATAATCTTTTGTTTAGCTCTTGCTATGGAAAAGTCATCAGTATTTAAATTATCTGAAATGGTACTCCCAGCTGCAACAAAAGACTTGCTTCCTATCTTAATTGGAGCTATTAAAGCACAATTAGACCCTATGAATACATTGTCTCCTATTAAAGTCCTATTTTTATTTTTACCATCAAAATTACAGGTGATTGTTCCTGCTCCTATATTAGTGTTGGATCCAATGATACTATCGCCTATGTATGTCAAATGATTTACCTTAGTATTATTTCCTATAGTAGAATTTTTTATTTCAACAAAATTTCCTATTTTAGCATTCTTCCCTATGATAGCGTTATTTCTTAACCTACTAAAGGGTCCTATATTTGCACCCTCACTTATAGTAGAACTTTCTATATCGTTATTTGATTTTATTAAAACATTGCTTTTAATTATTACATTTTTTCCAAAATTGTTATTAATGTCAATTTTTGATTTAGCCCCAATTTTAGTGTCGAAAGAAAAATATACTGTTTTTGGATCCTTGAATAATACACCATTTAGCAAAAAATTTTTTCTGAGTTTATTTTGAAAATATTCTTCTGCTAAAGATAATTGATATAAATTGTTTACCCCCATAACTTCACTTTCTGTTGTTATTGACAAAGATATAGAAATATTTTTTTTACATGCTAGGATAAATATATCTGTTAAGAGATACTCGTTATGACTTTTGCTTTTTTTTATATCAGTTAGAAGACTGAAAATTAGCTTAGTATTTCCACAAAATATACCGGAATAACAGGTTTTGATCTTAGAGTCTTTTCCCATTAAATTTTTTTCTTCAATAACTTCAGAAACTTTGTAGTTTTTTACTTTTATTCTACCATATCCCTTAGGCGATGAAGTATTAAATCCAAGCATAGATATATTTTTAGCGTCTTTTTTAATTAACTTTTTTAGCGTTTTTGATTCAACTAATGGAACATCTCCATATAAAACTAGAAGTTTTCCTTTAGCTTTTGTTAAAATATTTTTTGCACATAATAATGCATGTCCTGTTCCCAATTGTTCATCTTGAATTATAACTTTAATATTTTTTGGTAATGTATTTTTTACGTCATCACTTTTTTTTCCTAAAACAACATAAATATTTTTTGGCTTAAGTTTCTTACTATTGTCAATTACGTGAAGCAACATTGATTTATTTGCAATTTCATGCAAGACCTTAGGAGTGTCAGATTTCATTCTTGATCCTTTTCCAGCAGCTAAAATCACAATAGATAAGTTATTTTCCATAAGGGTTATCTTTTATAAAAGTTTTTTATTAATTTAACAGTCTGGGTTCCTTTTGCCAAAATATTATTTTCTGTATCAACTATTTTTCCTTCTAAAAAAGCAATTGTTTTTCCTGTTTTAATAACATTTCCAATAACCAAAACTTGTTCATGTGAAATTTTTTTAATAAATGTAGTTTTAATTTCTAAGGACAAAACTAATGTATCTGCGCCTACTTTGCACATACATGCTAAAGCCATTACGGCATCAAGCCACCCAGTTATAAACCCACCTTGGACTATATTACCAGAATGACACATATTTTTTCTAGCTTTGTATAGAGCATGTGCTTCTCCCTTGCTTGTATCAAGTTTCAATATTTTTTTAATTCCTAGAGTTGACTGCGGTGCCTTTAAAAACATTTTAGTTAATGCATCTATCTGTTTTTTATTATTTTTATTTTTCATATTTAGACTATAATACTATTATGGATTATATTATAAAAACTGGCACCGACCATCTTAAAGCAAGTTTTAGAAATGGAATCATTACACTTACTTTAAATAATCCAAGATATAAAAATGCATTGTCAGAAAAACTAACTCCTTACTTAAGAAAGATCTTAAAAAAAATTCAAAAAGATAGCAAATATAAATTAATGATTATTAGAGGCGAGGGAGATAGTTTTTGTTCTGGAGGTAATATAAAAGGCATGAATGATAATTCAGCTTCTAAAAATAAGAACAGTCAGATCAATAACCTTATAAAAAAGCAAGATGAACTTACAGGAGTAATATACTCATTAAAAATCCCAACCATAGCTTTAATTACTGGAGCTGCTGCTGGCGCAGGCTTTTCTATAGCACTTGCATGTGACTTTAGGATAGGAAATAAGGCTTCTTTTTTCGTATCTAATTATAGCAGGATTGGCTTGAGTGGTGACTATGGTATTTCTTTCTTCCTTACAAAATTATTAGGTGAGTCAAAAGCTAAGGAAATAATGATTTTTAACAAGAGAATTTACTCAGATGAGGCTTATCAAATTGGTTTACTGAATTTTCTTTATAAAAGAAACTTTGAAAACAATGTTAGAAAAGTTTGTGACGAGATAGCTTCCTTATCTCCCTTTGCCTTAGAAAAGATAAAACAAAATGTAAAGATTGCTACATTGGGAAATCTAAATACTCTTCTTAAGGCAGAAGCAAAAAGCCTTATTGAATGTACTTACAGCAAAGAACATAAAGAAGCAGTAAAAAATTTTATTAGAAAGAAATAATATTCATATATGAAAAATATTGAAGCCGAAATAACTTTTATTAAAAAGCAGTCTGAAAAACCTTATTATGATAGTTCAGCTATTACAGGACTAGTTCCAAAACTGTATTTTAAAGTGGAAAAAAAAAAAATTAAAATTTTAGATGCTAGAAAAATTAAAAAAAATAAATTTGAAAAGAGTGGTTTTGAAATATGTTATTTCAAATCCCGGTTTGATGGTAAAAATTTAAGCAATAATTTAAATGAATACAAAAAAGAGATAGATAATTTTCTATTGAATCGATTCAATTACGTTGAGTCTTACATTTTTGATTTCACAAGAAGAAGTAATTCAAAAAAAGGTGCTGAAAATTTGGATGGAAGAAGACAACCAGCTGAAAGAGCACATGTAGACTATACAAAGTCTTCTGGAAAGAAAAGAGCTATAGATATCATTGGAAAAAAGCGTTTTTATGAAATTACCAATTCAAATTTAAGAATAATACAACTAAATTTATGGAAGCCTCTTTGTGAAGTAGTCTTGTCATCTCCATTAGCTTTTGCATTATCTAATACTATAGAAGAGGAAGACCTCATTGCTACAGACCAAAGATTTCCGAATAGAGTAGGAGAAATTTATCATCTTGCATACAATGATAAGCAAAAATGGTATTGGGTTCCTGAAATGAGAAATGATGAAATATTATTATTGAAAGGTTGGGATAGTTATATCAATAACAACCAAGCTCTCAATACACCCCATACCTCCTTTAATTTAAATAATCAAAATACTAAGCGTCATCCCAGAGAAAGCATTGAGGCAAGAATCTTTTTAGTCTTAAAGAAATGAAGTCAAATCAACATCTTTACTTAGTATTTGGTGGATATCTTAAAGAAATAGGTAAGGAAGATTTCTCGGATATAAAATCGTTAGAGTATGTTGGAATTTATGATTCTTTTACAAAAGCTAGAAAAGCTTGGAAATCTAAATCTATTAAAGACATAGATTATGCAAATAAAAAATTTAAGGTAATTCCTCTTTTTAATTTGATTGATCCATCAGAAAATATGTCCGAATATATCAAAAAATTAAAAATAAAGAACATTACTCTAGATACATTAAGTTTTACTCCTGAGGATACCCTAATAGAGGTTTCTAAAAAATTTAAACAATATAAGGCTGGAGCAGCTGTCGTAATAAAAGAAAATAAACTATGTGGTATCGTTACCGAAAGAGATATAGTTAATACTATTGCCAACTATAAAAATAATGCCTTAGAGAAAAAATTAAAATTATTTATGACTAAAAAGGTAATTTACATTAATATAAATTTTAAATTGATTAATGCTTTAGAAGTTTTAAAATTAAGTGGTTTTAGACATTTACCAATTTACGATGATCAAAAGTTTAAGTTTTATGGAATTATATCTTACAAAGACTTTATGATAGGAAATCTAAATTAGATATGAGTAAATTTTATGTTCCTAATTATGCTACAGATCCTAATAGTCCATTTGCTAGAGACGCAGAGAATAAGTTAGTTAGAAAAAGCTATTGGTATGATCTGCAAGACTCTTCGATTATATCCCTATTTAAAACTGGCATCGGAGAAGCACTTACAAACGAAGAGAAAAAAAATCATCTCATCGATATTAAAAGAGATTATTTGATTGAAGATATTTGTGTTCAGGAAGTACTCCCACCAGAAGATTAAATTATAACAAATTTAAAATTTTCTAAGAAAAACTTATCTAAAGAAAATGTGTTGGTAAGTTGACTTTTTATTTTTGTTTTTTTGTTAACTTTATTTTGATATTTTGGTGTTACCGTAAATTCTAAACATACAGAATTATCATTATTTAAATATTTATTGAGATTAATTTTTTCTACTTTATATTTTAAAAAATGCAAAAAAATTTTTGTTATATGATTTAAAGCGTGTTCTTCCAAGTCATCAAGACCGTTAGTATTTAAAAATTTTTGACTCAAATGCCTAGCACTTTTAAGATGCTTCTCCTCATTAATTTGGCAACTGTGTGTAATTTTTTTTTTTTTTTAAGGGTTTACTATCTAATGTGAGATACATATTTATAAAAACGACATTAATTAATTATTTGTTAATCTTATCACAATTTCCATTAATCTCTATTATACTCTTATTTGTCTTTTCTGATATATTAGATTTTATAGAAAAGGATTTTTTAATAAAATCTAAAAAAACTAGTTCTAAGCCACTGTCATTTCCTATTTTTGACATATTTATAGCCAATACTCCACTCTTAAAATTGTAATTTAAGATATTATAAGTACCACTAATACTGAGCCCAGAAAGATAAAGTTTACTATCTGAAACATAAAAGTTTAAAACTTCGTTGGTACTATCTCTAGAGCAAATATATCTTTCATTTGAAAGTAGCTTAAATGATATTAAATTTAAAAAATTAAATATAATTATTATTTTTAAAAAATGCATTATTTTTCACTTAAAGCTCTGTCGAGGTTTCCTCTAACAGGATCAAGTATATAATCTGCAATTGTTCTTGATCCTATTTCAATCATAGCGAATACTTGAGTTCCAGGATACATGTAATACTTTTCTTCACCTCGTTCAAAGTAGTGCTGTTGTGTTTCTATTCTAACTTCATAATAAGGATCTTTTTGTTCTTTTTGAGGGTATATAGCATCAGGACTAATTCCTATAACTTTTCCATCTATTGTGTTATAGGTAGCATTATTTTTACCAGCTAATTTTACATTTACCTTTTGATTTTTTTTAATATATCCAATTTGATCAACTGATAGTTTTGCTTGAACTATAAGCTTATCATTTATAGGAACTATATCAAATAATGGTTCTCCAGCTTTAACCACACCACCCACAGTATCAACAAATCTTTGTTTAATTATTCCATTTTCAGTGGATTTTACTGTAGTTCTATTAAGGCTGTCTTTTAATGATAATTTTCTTTCTTTTAATTCTTCATATTCTGATATTTCTTCTAAAAGTAGAGTTCTTACATCAGTAAAATAAGATTCTTTTATGTTTTTAATTTTGGAATTTGCATTTTCAATTTTTGCTATTATTTGATTTTTTTCTTTTAATAAGTTTAAATGGGTTAGTCTATTTGTTAACTGTTCTTCTAAAAGAGACTTGCTAATTTCTATTTGTTCTTCCAAAAGGGATAAACTATCAGTTTCATTTTTAAGAATTTGTTTTTGCTCAAATATTGATGCTCTATACCTTTTTGTTCTTACGTCATAAAGTTTTTTAGACTCCTCAACTATTTGGGGATAATCTTTTTGAATTGAAACTTCATAAATTGGTTTTTTTAATTCAGACTCTGCTCTAAGCCTGGAAATATTTATTGATAAGTTAACTAATCTTTTTTCTAATTCAGAGTAGCTTGACAAAGTTTTTATAGGCTCTAACTCCATTAATTTGTCGCCTTTTTTTACAACATCTCCTGAGTCTAAATAAATTTTTTTTACTATGCCTCCCTCAAGATGTTGTATTGTTTTTACCTTTGAAGAAGGTATTACAGTACCTTCTGTTTCAGCAATTATATCTAATTCAGCAGTTTTAAAATAGTAGCCTAACGCAATAAAAAGAGTTGTAATCAAAAAAATTATAAAAAATATTATAAAAAGAGAACTATTTTCTTTTTTTACTATTTTCTCTAATTCCAATATTTCTTCTTCTTTAAGCATTAGCCTTCTTTCTTTTTCTAACCCCTATCCTAGGAATAGGTTTTGTTGATAAATCTAAAACAATATTAGCACTTTTTAATATATTTGGATCATGTGATGCAATAATTAAGGTTTTTTTTAATTTGATAAAATTATTAAGTATTTTATACAAATCTATCACACCCTTGTTATCTAAGGACTCGCTTGGTTCATCGAAAACTAAAATTTTTCCATTATTTATTATTGCTCTAGCAAGACCTATTCTTTTCTTAATACCCAATGGTAGATCTTTTCCATAATTTTCAATAATCTGGTTTACACCGTTTGGTAATTGATTTATGTAATTAGTTAATCCAACAGAACTCAAAGTTTTAAGAATAATTCTGTCGTTGGTTTGAGTTAACTGTGTATCTGAAAGATTTGATAGAATATTATCTTTTATGGAAATATTGAATAATTCAACCTCTTGAGGTAAGTAACTAATTTGTCTTCTCAGCCAAATAATATCGAATTTATTTAATTCAATATTATCATATAAAATACTTCCTTTTAAAGGAGATACTAGGCCTAAAATAGCTTTACACAAAGTACTTTTTCCGGCAGAATTATAGCCGTTTATAACTACTATCCCACCTGGCGGAATGTTGCAATTTAAGCGCTGAAATAAAACTTCTTTTTTATCTGAAAATCCAATAGATAGGTCCTTTAAAACTAATGATCCAGAAATTATTTTAGGATTAACACCATTGGTATTCTCATTTACAACTTTGTTTGCATTAAAGAAGTTTTCTTTTTCAACATTATTAACTGAGTTCGATAAAACTGAAAATCTGTTGATGGGAGCAAACATTCTAGCATTTAATATATTTATGCCTACTAGTGCCCCTATAGATAGAGTCTGATTAACAACTTCTTGAGAACCAAAAAATATTATAAAAATTGTCGCTAGTATAGGAAAAACTGAAAATATTGAATTAAAAAAGCTATTGTGATTTTTGAATTTAATCTCAGCCTTTCTTTGTCTCGCGTATTGTAATTTGAAAAAAGGGTATAGAATTGCTTTACTATTAAAAATTCTTACAGACGAAGCAAGATTTTTAATTTGGTTGAATGATTTATTAGTATTAATTAAAAATTCATTTTTTTTCGCTGTCATTTCTTGAAGTGCATATTTTTTAAGCTTTATAAATAATAA
>MDTC01132000.1_pt1 | contig 12400 bp, 8 predicted proteins | sample 811181 | NCBI WGS metagenome assembly MDTC01 (sample SAMN05326644, study PRJNA326480) | marine metagenome | isolation source: seawater | place: Pacific Ocean: North | collected 2011
CAGGTAGTTCGGCGTCTTGTCCCCGTCCGTGTCGTGCTCGTCGTAGTCGCCGTCGTCGTCGAGGTCCTCGTCGATCGTGTCGACACCGTCGCCATCGTCGTCATCGTCGAGGTAGTTCGGCGTCTTGTCCCCGTCCGTGTCGTGCTCGTCGAAGTTGCCGTCGCTGTCGAGGTCCTCGGCCTTGGTGAGGATCCCGTCACCGTCGTCGTCGGTGTCGAGGTAGTTCGGCAGCAGGTCCCCGTCGGTGTTGTCGTCGCTCGGGTTGCCGTCCTTGTCGATGTCCTCGTCGATGCTCTTGATGCCGTCGTTGTCGTCGTCATCATCGAGGTAGTTCGGGATCTTGTCCCCGTCGTCGTCACCGCGCTTGGCCTCGAAGATCGTGTTGACGCCGTCGCCGTCGTCGTCCTTGTCGAGGTAGTCGGGGATCTTGTCCCCGTCCGTGTCGTCGTCGGTGGGATCGCCGTCCTTGTCGATGTCCTCGTCGATCGTGTCGACGCCATCGCCGTCGTCATCGGCGTCCAGGTAGTCGGCGATCTTGTCGCCGTCGTAGTCGCTGGTGCCCTCCTCGAGGGTGTCGATGCCGTCGCCGTCATCGTCCTTGTCGAGGTAGTTCGGGATCTTGTCCCCGTCCGTGTCGTCGTTGGTCGGATCCCCGTCCTTGTCCAGGTCCTCGTCCTTGGTCAGGATCCCGTCGCCGTCGTCGTCATCGTCGAGGTAGTCCGGCGTCTTGTCGCCGTCGGTGTCGTCGTCGCCGGGGTTGCCGTCCTTGTCGATATCCTCGTCGATCGTGTCGACACCGTCGCCGTCGTCGTCGACGTCCCGGTAGTCCGGGATCTTGTCCCCGTCGGTGTCGACCTCGGTGTACGCGCCGTCGAAGTCGTCGTCGATGCCGTCGCCGTCCTTGTCCGACCCCTTCGCCGTGGTCTCGGCGACGCCGTCGCCATCGGTGTCCCAGGCCTCGATGACGTCCTTGACGCCGTCACCATCGGAGTCATCGTCCAGGTAGTCCGCCGAGCCCGTGCCGTCGGTGTTGGTCGTACCCTCGACCGAGCTGGGGATGCCGTCGCCGTCGTCGTCCATGTCCATGTAGTTGGGCTGGCCGTCGCTGTCGGCGTCGGTCGTGCCCTCGGTGAGCGTCGGGATGCCGTCGGCGTCGTCGTCGGCATCGGCGTAGTTGGCGAGGCCGTCGCCGTCGAAGTCGAGCTTGGTGTACTTGCCGTCGAAGTTGTCGTCCCAGCCGTCGCCGTCCTTGTCGGTGCCGGCGGCGGTGGTGTCGGCGGTGCCGTCGAAGTCGTCATCCCAGGCCTCGACGACGTCGTTGACGCCGTCGCCGTCGGAGTCGGTGTCGCGGTAGTCGGGAGCGCCGGTGCTGTCGCTGTCCGTCGTACCCTCGGTCAGGGTCGGGATGCCATCGCCGTCGTCGTCCACGTCGCGGTAGTCGACCAGGCCGTCGGAGTCGGAGTCGGTCTTGAGCTCCGAGACCGTGTCCACGCCGTCATCGTCATCGTCGGTGTCGAGGTAGTCGTCGGTCTTGTCGCCGTCGGTGTCGATGGAGGTGGTGTAGCCATTGGGCTCGAAGGCGTTGTCGATGCCGTCGCCGTCGGAGTCCGAGCCCGAGGGCGTGGTGTCCGCGGTGCCGTCGCCGTCCGTGTCCCAGGCCTCGAGCAGGTCGCTGACGCCGTCCCCGTCGGAGTCGGTGTCCAGGTAGTTGCCGTTGCCGTCGCCGTCGGGGTTGGCCGTGCCCTCGTCCTTCGTGAGGATGCCGTCGCCGTCGTCGTCCTTGTCGTCGTAGTCCTTGGCGCCGTCCCCGTCGGTGTCGGTCTCGCAGTCGCCCTCGGTGACGTTGGTGACGCCGTCGCCATCCTCGTCGTCGCCGGGCGCCACGCTCTCGTCGGTGCAGGTGCGCAGGCCCCAGTCCAGCTCGACGCCGCCGTCACCCTTGGACGCGCCCTCGCCCTTCGAGCCCGGACGAACGAACTGCGTATAAGGGTGCTCGAACCCGGGATCCTGGAACCAGCGACCGATCACGCTCGTGTCGAGGGACGCGCCGGGGGTGCCCGAACGGGCCGGCTCGGTGACGGTCGGGTCGAAGGTGTCGCTCGCATCGTCGACGGGGCAGTCGTCGAGGTCGTCGCCGTCGCAGTCCGCGTCCCAGCCGTCTCCGCACGCGTCGAACGCGCCGGGGTGGGTCTCGGGGTCGTGGTCGTCGCAGTCCAGCGCACCGGCGAGACCGTACGCGCCGAAGCCGTCCCCGTCGGAGTCGACGTCGTGCACGAGGTTGATGTCGGTCAGCTCCGGGCTGCTCTGCCCGTCCGCCTCCAGCACCGCGAGCACGCGGGCGTACTGTCCGACGCAGGGGTCGAGGTCGACCTGGCCCTCGTCGCCGAGCCAGCCGCCAAACGGCCCCTGCCAGTCGCCCCAGGCGCCGGGGGCATCACCGCACGCGACGTAGAGGCTGATCCGGTCGCCGTCCTCGCGCAGCTCGCTCCAGCCCAGCTCGACCCACATGGCGCCCAGCCCGCCGTCCACCGCGGCGTCGCCGGACATCCAGCGGCCCTGGTAGTCGAAGGTGTCCTGGTAGCCGGCCTCGTCGGTCTGCAGTGTCAGGGCGAGGACAGGGGCGGTTCCGTCGATCCGCACGCCGACCACGGCGCGCGAGGGGTCGGGGTTGTCGAGCCACAGCCGCTCGGCACCGGCGGCGCAGTCCTCGTCGACCACGAGAGCGAGGGTGCCGACCGCCTGCCACGACCCGTCATCGGCCACCCGATCCCGAGCCGCGCCGACCACGTCCGCGCCAGGGACCTCGGCCCGAACGGTGCGACGGGTGCCGTCGGCGTAGCGCCAGGTGAGGTCGACCGCGGTGGTGCCGACGTCGCCGCGCAGGAGCAGCCACGCGCCGAGGGCGGTGCCGGTGGCGCGGGGGAGCGCGATGTCCGCGCCGGTGACGAGCTGGGCGACCGAGCCGCCGTCGTGGTCCGGGCCGGTGCGGAAGCGCACGCCACCCACGGTGATCGTATCGGTGAGACCCGGATTTTCGTCGAGCGAGACACAGCGGTCTGCCGGGCCCGCGAAGGTGCCGTCCTCGCGCTGCAGCTCCATGCGGAAGGCGTCCGCACCATCTGCGAGCGGGCCGCGCACGAAGCTGCCCTCGGCGTCGCGCAGGCCGATGCGCTCGATGAGGATCCGGCCGTCGGCGATCCGGATGTTGTCGGCCTCGCTGGGGGACTCCGCCGGAGCACGCACCACGGGCGCGTCCGAGGCCAGGGCGATCGGAGCGACCACGCCGAGCAGCACGGAGGGGAGGAGCAGAGGGAGGGAGCGACGCATGAGAACCCCGTCAGCGGAGGACAGACAGCGCGAAAGATACCAAAGGCAGCGCCGCAGTGGGCGGCGACCCTGGGTGTCTCAACGCGCGTCGGCGCCGGGCGTGGACCCGCTCAGAACGCGCAGTCCTCGGGCAGAGGCGGGCTCCCCTCGAGCGCGGCACCGAAGGCCGTGGGCAGCTCCACCTCCTCGAATCCACCCGCGACCGTGCCCCGCAGTGCCCGCCCGCCGTAGCCCCCCGGCGCGAGGTGGGCGCGGACCACCACCTCGGTGTCCGCCTGCACGTCCACCGGGCCGCCCGAGCGGGTGAAGGGCTGCTCGTCGACGTGGCTGTGGCCGAGGATGCGGCGGTAGACCAGAGCGCTGCCGTCCGCGCTCACGACCTCCCACCAGTCGGCGTAGCGCTCGCAGCCGGTGTCGGGGCTGCGCAGGGTCACGGCGAACGTGTACCCGCCAGGCCCTCCGCTGACCGCTGCGGCGACCGCATCGGCGAGCTCGGGCGCCGTCGGGTCAGCGGTCTCGGCGACGTCGCCGGCGCAGGCAACGAGGATCAGCAGGGGCAGCGCACGCATGGGACCTCCGGCGGCTCCGATGCCGCAAGGGCCGAAGCGATGCGGCGCTCAGGCGCTCAGTCCCACAGCACCGGGTTGGTGGTGGCGCCGTACCAGCGCTTGTCCGAGGCCAGGCCCAGCAGGAAGCTGTTGCCGTTGTCGGGGGTGATCCGGACCATGCTGCCGTCGTCGGCGAAGCCGTAGAGCCGATCGTCGTAGTAGGCCATGCCGAAGAGCTTGGTGAATCCGATGACGCCGATCCACTCGGTGCGGCCGTTCTCGGGGTCGACCCGCACCAGCTCGTCCGGCTGACCCTGGCCCCCGCGGACCGACCAGTACAGGTAGCCATCGGGCAGCCCGACCAGGTCCCCCGAGGTCTCGAAGTCGCGGCTGTCGACCAGGATGCTGTCGCGGCAGGTGTCGACGTCGATGAGCCGGATCTCGCTGCCCGCGCCCGCGACCAGCTTGCCCGACGAGGTGAAGGCGAGCGCGAACGGGGGCTCGCCGACCCAGTCGCACTTCGGCACCACCTCGGCCGTCTCCGGGTCGATCTGGTACAGCACGTCGAAGGTGCCGCCGAACAGCCGCCCCTCGAGGTCGATCGCGATGTCCACGATGCCGGTGACCTCGGTCCGATCCTCCAGGTGGAAGGAGCCGATCTCGGTGATGTCACCGTTGGCGGGGTCCACCTCGAACAGCTCGCCCGACGTCTGGGCGTACAGCGGGGCCGACGCCACGGGGATCGGCAGCTTGCCCGGGTCCACGTCCGTGTCCTCGGTGTCCGGGATGACGATCGGATCGTCCGGGTCGCCGGTGACGCCGGTCTCCGAGCAGCCGACGAGGAGGACGCCGACGAGGCCGATCGCTGCGAGGGGAACGGCTGGGACGAGGAGCAGGCGCACGGACCCTCCCGGAGGGCGAATGGAGCAGGCGGGCGCTCGTACCCGGAAGCGGCGGTGCAAGCAAGGAGTCAGGCAGCCCCGAACCACAATGGGCACCCCCCGGGACTTCTGCGTTACCCTGGACTTCCAGCGCACGATGGAGACCCGATGCTCTGGCTCATCCTGGCGACCCTCGCCCCCGCGGGCACGGTCACCCAGACCCTCTCGGCCGACCACACCTACTACGAGCCCGACAGCAGCGACTGCAGCGACAAGACGTACGAGGATCGCTACGTCGGGCTGGTGCACGAGTTCACGGTCTCGGGAACCGACAACGTCGTGTTCGAGCTCGACGGCGTCGACATCGATGTGGCCGGCGATCGGGACGGCTGCGGCGGCGTCATCATGGAGGAGATCACCGTCGAGATGGACAGCGCGACGGTCGACTCGGAGACCCTGGTCGGCCTGAGCTCGTCCTGCAACTCGCTGGGCTGCGGCTCCACCGTGATGACCTCGTCCTGGACGCCGGGATCGACCTACACGCTGATCCTGACGCCCGGCACGCACTACCTCCGCTTCCGCCACTACGGTCAGCTCCGCAACAAGGACGACTACCTCTACATCGACCTCGTCAACGCCGACTACGAGTACGGCAGCGACTGGGACAGCGACGGTGAGCTGGACCCGCGGGTGGGCGGCGACGACTGCGACGACCGGGACGAGGACATCTACCCGGGCGCGCCGGAGACCTGGTACGACGGCATCGACTCCGACTGCGGCGGCGACTCCGACTACGACCAGGACGGCGACGGCTACGACTCGTCCATCGAGGCCCCGGGCGGCACTGGCACCGACTGCGACGACCTCGACGAGGACATCTACCCCGGCGCGCCGGAGACCTGGTACGACGGCGTCGACTCCGACTGCAGCGGCGGCTCCGACTACGACAAGGACGGCGACGGCCACGACTCGGCGGCGGACACCCCCGGCGGCACCGGCACCGACTGCGACGACGACGATGCGGCCATCAACCCCGACGCGGCGGAGATCTGGTACGACGGCGTCGATCAGGACTGCAGCGGCGGGTCGGACTACGACAAGGACGGCGACGGCTACGACTCGCTGGCGGACACCCCCGGCGGTGCGGGCGACGACTGCGACGACGACGACGAGAACGTCAACCCCGGCGAGACCGAGATCTGGTACGACGGCGTCGATCAGGACTGCGACAACTGGTCCGACTACGACCAGGACTTCGACGGCTTCGACCGCACCGAGGACGGCGGGGAAGACTGCAACGACCTCGACATGGCCGTCAACCCCGACGCGATCGAGATCTGGTACGACGGCACCGACCAGGACTGCGACGGCCTCTCCGACTACGACCAGGACCTGGACGGCTTCGATCGCACCGAGGACGGCGGCACCGACTGCGACGACCTCGACGAGGCGATCAACACCGACGCCGACGAGATCTGGTACGACGGCGTCGATCAGGACTGCGACGGCCTCTCCGACTACGATCAGGACGTCGATGGCTACGACAGCGACGCCCACGGCGGAGACGACTGCGACGACCTCGAGTTCGGGATCAACCCCGGCGCTGCCGAGGTCTGGTACGACGGCGTCGACCAGAACTGCGACGCGTGGTCCGACTACGATCAGGACATGGACGGCTTCGACAGCGAGGACTACAGCGGCGAGGACTGCGACGACACCGACGAGACCATCAACCCCGACGCGGAGGAGACCTGGTACGACTCGGTCGACCAGGACTGCGACGGGGCCGATGACTTCGACCAGGACGGCGACGGCTACCGCAGCACCGAGGCCGACGACGGCGACGACTGCGACGATGCCGACGCGTCGGTCTTCCCAGGCGCCCGCGGCTGGGACGAGGACTGCAACTGGACCGTCGAGGACGACGGCAGCCGCCCCATCACCGGGGGTCCGGGCGCCGGTCCGTCCGGGTGCTCCTGCGACTCGGGCAGCTCCCAGGCTCCGTGGAGCGCGCTGCTCCTGGGCGGGCTGATGCTGGGTCTGCTCCGCCGGCAGCGCCGCCGCGGCTGACTCGGTCCCGCTCCTTCCGGGATCCTGACATCCCCCCCGGTTCCTGCGGTTCGCGGGGTGAACGCGCCGCTGGTCGCCGGCACTGGATCGGTGCGGCTGTGGGCACCTCTGGCCGCTCTCGGGTCCCTCTGGTAATCCTGCCTGTCTGCAACGACCCGTCTGCCGCCGGAGGTGCCCCCTGCCAGCCACCCAAGAGGTACGCAACGAGCCCGTACTGAAGCAGATCCTGTCGTTCGGGAAGGTCTTCTGGATCTCGAACGCCATGGAGATGTTCGAGCGGTTCGCCTACTACGGCGTGCGCACGGTGCTCCCGACCTACATGGTGCTGTCGATCTCGCAGGGTGGACCGGAGTTCTCCCACACCGAGAAGGGCATCATCTACATGTGGTGGGCGGCCCTGCAGTCCTGGCTGCCGGTGCTCTTCGGCGGCTACGCGGACCGCTACGGCTACAAGAACACCATCGCCGTCAGCATCGCGCTCAAGGTCGCCGGCTACCTGGTGATGGCCCACATGCTGTCGTTCTGGGGCTTCTTTGCCGGCTGCATGCTGCTCGCCACCGGCACCGCCCTGTTCAAGCCGGGCGTACAGGGCACCCTCGCCAACGTGATGCCCGAGAAGAACGCGTCCGTCGGCTGGGGCATCTTCTACCAGCTGGTCAACATCGGCGGCTTCCTCGGTCCGGTGCTCGCCGGCGTGCTCCGCCTCATGGACTGGCAGTACGTCTTCTACTCCTGCGCCGGCATCGTCAGCCTCAACTACCTGATGCTGCTGACCTACAAGGACCCCGCACCCGCGGACGGCAAGAAGGACGAGCGCCCGCCGCTGCAGGTCCTCGCCCAGACCTTCCGCGGCCTCGTGCGACCCAAGGTCCTCGTCTTCATCGTCCTGTTCAGCGGCTTCTGGTTCATGTTCAACCAGATCTTCGACATCCTGCCCAACTTCCTCGACGACTGGGTCGACTCCAGCGTGCTGTGGTCCTGGGTGGGCGCGGACGATCTCGCCGCCCGCGGCGTGCCGTTCAACCAGGAGTGGATCATCAACCTCAACCCGCTGATGATCATCTTCCTGATGGTGCCCATCGCGTGGTTGACGAACTTCACGACGCCCCTGCGCTCCATCCTGCTGGGCATCGGAATCGCCAGCATCGGCACGTTCTTCCTGGGCTTCTCGATGAGCATCTGGGTCGCGATCGGCGCCCTGTTCATCTTCAGCGTGGGCGAGATGACCTCGTCACCCAAGAAGATGGAGTACCTGGCGAGCCTCGCCGGGCCCGGCGAGAAGGGCATGTACATGGGCTTCGCCAACGCCCCGCTGGGCATCGGCTGGATGCTCGGCTCCCTGATCGGCGGCCTCTTCTACGACACCTTCGGCGACCGCACGAACCTCACCCGCGACCACCTCGAGAGCGTGTACGGGGTCTCCCCGGAGCTCCTGGACGCGCTGCCCAAGGAGGAGGTCTTCCCGGCGTTCCTCACCATCGCGGACCTGTCCCGCTCCCAGGGCGTCGACCTGCTGTGGGACACCTACAACCCGGGCATCATGTGGACGCTGTTCGCGGGCATCGGCATCACGAGCCTCATCGGTCTCGGCATCTACGACTTCGTCGTGCGACGGAGCGAGGGCGGAGCGCCTCCCGGCGACACCCCGGACCTGGAGGCGGCCGATGCTGCGAAGTAGCGCATTGATCCTGCTGCTCGCGGCGTGTGCGGTGGCGGACGAGGACGCGACCTGGGGCGAGCTGGCCTGCTCGGGCGAGGTGCAGGGCAGCCTCGAGACGAGGACCTGGTGCGACGGCGAGTGGCGCACCTGGCACGCCGAGGACAAGGCCGCGAGCGCCGGAAGGATCGTGGATGGCGTGCACCAGCCCGCCTACGCGATGTGGTGGCCGGACGGAAAGCCAGCGAGCGAGGTGAAGGGCAGCGAGGTCGTCATGTACGACGTCGCCGGCGAGGAGCAGGGCAAGGACCCGGCCCTGCCCGCGGGCGCGGACGCCTGCGACTTCGACGAGGCGGCCCGTCGGCTGGACATCACCTCGGAGGCGGGTCATCGCCGCGTCCTGTGCGAGCAGGCGGTCCTGAACGACGCGCCCGTCCCGGAGGGCGAGGGCAAGCCCCTGCACGGCCGCATGACCACCTTCTACGCCGATGGCAGCGTCGAGAGCGTGCAGTTCTACGTCGACGGCGAGCGCCACGGCCCGTTCGAGGCCTACCACCCCGGCGGCTCGGCGGGTGCGGTCGGTCCGGTGTGGGTGCGCGGCGCCTACGCGAACGGCAAGAAGCACGGTCCCTGGCTGACCTTCGACAAGGCAGGCAAGGTGTTCCAGCCCGCCGTCGAGGACGCCTGGAAGGACCACACCCCCGTGCGCACCTGGGTGCAGCAGACCGCAGGCCAGGTGGGGAGCGGGTCGTGAGCGGACGCTTCTTCGTGCTGGAGGGCCTCGACGGCGCCGGCACCACCACCCAGGCCGCCCGCCTCGCCGCCCACCTGCGCGAGCACGGACGCGAGGTCATCGAGACCCACGAGCCCACCGACGGGCCGGTGGGGCGCCTCATCCGCCAGGCTCTGCGCGGAGAGGAGGGCGCGGTCGACCGCCAGACCCTGCCCTGGATGTTCGCCGCCGACCGCGCCGACCACCTGACCCGCCTGGTCGAGCCCACCCTCGCTCGCGACGCGGACGTCATCAGCGACCGCTACCTGCACAGCTCGCTCGCGTACCAGTCCCTCGACCGTCCGCTCGACCTGGTCTACTCGTTGAACGCCGACTTTCGTGTGCCGGACTTGACGATCTTCGTCCGCGTGCCGGTCGATGTGTGCCTCGCCCGCATCGAGGCCCGAGGCGGGGTGCGGGAGATCTTCGAGAAGCGCGAGCAGCTCGCGGCGATCCTGGAGCAGTACCTGCTGGTCCTCGACCGCCTGGAAGCACGCGGCGACTCCATCGCCTACGTCAACGGTGACGCGCCCGTCGATGAGGTCGAGGCCGCCATCCGAGCCGCGGTCGCGGGCGCGTAGGGTGCGCGCACTCCAGCTCGACGGACTCGTCGACTACGCCGAGGGCCACGCGCTCATGGAGGAGCTGGTCGACCGGCGCTTCCGCGGCGAGGTCCCCGACGTGCTCCTGCTCCTGGAGCATGCGCCGGTCATCACGGTGGGTCGGGCTCGCGGCGCCCCGGAGCACGTGCTCGACCCCGGCGGCCTGCCGGTCGTGCCGGTGTCCCGCGGGGGGGACGTGACCCTGCACGGCCCCGGCCAGCTCGTCTGCTACCCGATCCTCGCCCTGCCGGAACCCCGCCGCGACCTGATCCGCCACATCCGCGCCCTGGAGCAGGCCGGCCTCGATCTGCTCTCCGACCTGGGCGTTCCCGGCCAGCGCGACCCTCGAAACTCGGGGATCTGGCTCCCCTCTGCAGACGGCGAGCCCCGAAAGGTGGGCGCGGTGGGCATCGCCTGCCGCCGCTGGGTCACCTGGCACGGCCTCGCGCTGAACCTGCAGATCGACGTGGCCGGCTTTGCCCGCATCCACCCGTGCGGGTTCGCCCCCGACACGGTCACCCGCCTGGCCGATCACGTCCCCGACTGCCCCACCCCAGCCCAGCTCGCCCCGTCCTTCGCCCCGTACCTGGCCAGCGCCCTGGACGTCGGCCTGGAGGGACCGGTCGACCGCGTCGACGGGGTCGCGGGCGCGCTCGCAGCCCTGTCGATCGGGCGTTAGCTCCGAGCGCCCGGCTGGGAGGCCCCAATGCTCGACCCGCGCCTGATCACGAACGACCCCGACCGCGTCAAGGATGCGCTCACCCGCCGCCAGAAGCCCGAGCTGCACGCGGTCGTGGACGAGCTGCTGTCCCTCGCGGACACCCGCAGCACCCTCATCAGCGAGCGCGACGAGCTGCGTGCCCAGCGCAACACCCTGTCGAAGGAGATCGGCGGGCTGTACAAGCAGGGCAAGCGCGACGAGGCCGAGGCCGCCAAGGCTCAGGTCCAGGCCGGCAACGACCGGATCGCCGTGCTGGAGGAGGAGCTGGCCGCCCTCGAGGCCAAGCGGGACATGCTCCAGTACGAGATCCCGAACATCCCCGATGATGACGTTCCCATCGGCAAGAGCGACGAGGACAACCGCGTCCTGCGCAGCTGGGGCGACATCCCCGAGTTCGACTTCGAGCCCCAGAGCCACGTCGAGGTCGGCACCCGCCTGGGCATCCTCGATCTGGACCGCTCGGCCAAGCTGACCGGCGCCCGCTTCAGCGTGCTGACCGGCGCCGGCGCCCGCCTCGAGCGCGCGCTGGTCAACCTCTTCCTCGACATCGCGAGCAGCGAGCACGGCTACACCGAGGTGATGACGCCGTACATCGTGCACAAGCGCATCCTCGAGGGCACCGGCCAGCTGCCCAAGTTCGAGCAGGACCTGTTCAAGCTCGAGGGCGAGCTGAACGGCAGCGAGGCCTACCTGATCCCCACCGCGGAGGTCCCGGTCACCAACCTCCACCGGGAGGAGATCCTCGACGAGTCGCAGCTGCCCCTGCGCTATGCGGCGTTCACCCCCTGCTTCCGCTCGGAGGCCGGCTCGGCGGGCCGCGACGTGCGCGGCATCATCCGCCAGCACCAGTTCCACAAGGTGGAGCTGGTCCAGGTGACCCGCCCCGAGGACAGCGCCGACGCCCACGAGCAGCTCACCGGCCACGCGGAGAAGGTGCTCCAGCGCCTGGGCCTGCCCTACCGGGTCGCCCTGCTGTGCACCGGAGATCTCTCGTTCAACGCCCAGCGCTGCTACGACCTCGAGGTCTGGCTGCCCAGCCAGGGCGGCTACCGCGAGATCTCGTCGTGCTCCAACTTCGGGGCGTTCCAGGCGCGGAACATGCAGCTGCGCTTCCGTCCGGATCCGGTCGACGGCAAGAAGCAGAAGCCCCGGCTCTGCCACACCATCAACGGATCGGGCCTGGCGGTCGGTCGCACCATGGTCGCCATCCTCGAGAACAACCAGCGCGCTGACGGCTCCGTCGTCCTGCCTGAAGCCCTGGTTCCGTACATGGGTGGAATCGAGGTGCTCAACACCCTTGACGCCCCCTGACCGACGCCATAGACCCCGGGTCGCTGCGCTCCCATGGAGGCGTGGCCGAGTGGTCGAAGGCAGCGGTTTTGAAAACCGCCGACCGAGAGGTCCGGGGGTTCGAATCCCTCCGCCTCCGTCCTGTTCTCTGACAATCTGCATCGTCCTGGATGGCGCCGTAAAAGGCGCTACAACGTGCATTCTGGAGTTGTGACCGAGTGGCCGAAGGTGCTCGATTGCTAATCGAGTGTGGGACCAAAATTCCACCGAGGGTTCGAATCCCTCCAACTCCGTTCCGCGTCACCTCCGCAGGCGCAAGCGCCTGCTCCGCGCATCGCAAGCTCGCTTGACCCGCAAGGGCTGGCGGGAACACGAAGCGCCTGCTCCGCGCTTCGCTCACGCTCGCTTGACCCGCATGGGTCGTCGGGCAGTGAAGAGATACGCATCTCGGCCGGTAATCGGCCATCCTGCACCCATAGCTCAATTGGATAGAGCGTCGGACTACGGATCCGAAGGTTGGGGGTTCGACTCC
>MDTC01068453.1_pt1 | contig 12399 bp, 10 predicted proteins | sample 811181 | NCBI WGS metagenome assembly MDTC01 (sample SAMN05326644, study PRJNA326480) | marine metagenome | isolation source: seawater | place: Pacific Ocean: North | collected 2011
AAGAGCTTTAACTAATCTATTCATTGGGTCTCTTCTATAATTTTCTGCAACAGATAATTTAACTTTATTTTTTTCTTGCACTTCTTTCATTTGCCTGCAAGCTTTTAAAGTTACGCCCATTGGTTTTTCAGTTAACACATGAATGCCTTTATTCATTGCTTTTATAGCAAAAGAATGATGGGTTTTGGTATCGGTTACTATATCCAGGATATCAATTCCTGATTCATCAATCATTGAATCAAAATCTGTATAAATCTTAGGTCTATATCCATTATTTTTTTCAGCAATATCTGCTACATGCTTAGCTGCTGATTCATGCAAATCGCAAATAGCTTCGAGTCTAGCAATATCACTATGCCTCATTAATTCTGATATACCCTCCATATGTCGAAATCCCATTCCTCCGCAACCAACAATTCCTAAATTTAAAGTCATAATTATCCTTTGCAAATCTATTAAATCATTTTAATAAAAAAATAAGAGGGCTGGCTACCCAGCCCTCTTATTCAGATGAAGTAGAGTCGAACTATTGAGCCTTACTTACGTTCAGTACAACCTGAATAAATGCTGCCCATAAACTATAAGGGGCAACATATGGATCATTAGCGCTCATCATGCCTCTCCAATAAGTATCATTAAAAGTAACAACATGCCTTTCTTCAGCTAGAGTCACTTCTGTAATATCTTTCAGAAAGTATTCCAGAGCCTGGTCAGCTAGCGCCATATACTCAGCACTATTTGGATCACCTGGTATGGCATCCATCTGATCAATTATTGCATCATAATCTGGGTTATTGTAATGACTGTTACCCCAGATATATGAGTTCATTTCTCCTTGGGAAGGAGCGGCGAACTTACTGTGGTAGTGTTGCAGTGTTCCCCAAGGTTCATTACTACTTCCACAATGTACTACTACCCATGCATCTGCATTACCTGTTCGAACTTTATCAAACATAGGAGCATTATCAGGATCGTGAAGTACGAAAGTTGTATCAAATCCACCATCTTTAAATTGCTTTTCTAATACTGGACCCATTGGTTTTAACCAACCTGGAACATGAAGATCAAAAGTGAATTTTTCACCATCTTTGGTGTACATTCCATCTCCATCTTTTGTCCATCCTGAAAGAGCCATATGTTCAGCTGCCTCAGTTAGGTCATGTTTTGTAGGGTCGTATTTTGCAATTAAATCAGCTTGCTTTTGTTCGTATGCAATTAATCCACCATATGTAGAATAAGGTATACCTCTTGCTACAGTAGAGCTTTCATACGCAAGCATAACAAGTTTATCTCTATCAACAGTTCTGTTAATAGCTCTTCTAACGTTTACATCAGACATCTTGCCCCATTGAGTATTAAGACCCAATGTATATAGACATGCGTCTGCAGCACCCCAAGATGGACCCTCTACAGCCCAACTCTTTACGCTAGGGTTCTTAGATTTTGCTGCTAAGAAAACACCTGGTTGCATAATTGAAGCAACATCAAACTCATTATTGATTGTTCTTGCGGCTGCAGTGTCTGCACTACCAGGAGGTATGTAAGCAATTCTCAAAGGAACTGGTTGATGAGAAAATCCAGTTTTCGAAGCCCACCAAGCATCATTCCTATCAAAAATTTGACCCTGTGCGGTTGCCTCTACAGCAACATATGGTCCAGTTCCCACTGGATATCCTTTATCAGGATCCCAGTTATTAAACTCTAGCGGGTCTTCTTTCTCCCAAACATGTTTTGGAAGAATCTGAATGTGAATTTCAGAGTTTTCTACGAAATAGAAATAGAAAAATCTTACGTTAGGCTTATTTAAGTTAATTGTAAAGTTATGATCATCCTTGCAATCAACATCTTTTACCCATTCATTCATATCACTTGCAAAAACAAGTTCTTCGGTATCTCTTAGAAGCTCAATAGTGTATTTGACGTCATCGCATGTAAACGCAACACCATCAGACCACTCAATCCCATCCCTAAGAGTCACATCAACACCCATGCCATCTGCATGAGTATCATAGCTAGTTGCTAACCATGGTATTTGCTCACCAGTGTTATGATTGTAGTAATACATGTATTCATAAATTGTTTTATTAAGAATACCTCTTACTCTACCTAACCCACCTAGTGAATAAGGATTCAGATTATCGAAACCTTCCCATTGTGTTGCTCCAGGTCCGAAACCTGTAATTATAAGGGTGTCATCTCTTGCAACATCACCTCTGTTTCCAGGCTTATAGTCTGGAGGAGGAACGACTTTCTCAACAATCCTTTCTTTAGTTACTACCTTCTCAACTTCTACTTCAACTTCCTTTATAACTTCTCTATCAACAGGCACTTCAACAATTTTTTCTTCAACAATTGTTTCTGTTACTGTTTCCCCACAAGCTAATGAAGCTGAAATAATCAAAGACGAAAGTAATACTAGGTAAAAACTCCGTTTCATAGATTATCTCCTTTCAACAAAATTCAAGTTAGATGCATATAGAAACATCATAATTAAATATTTGTATGAAATTAATTATTATTGTTTTTAGTTATTTTTATTTTAGTTTACAAAAAAAGTATATACAAAAAAAAATTAAGTTAAAAAAGATATTTTATAATAAATAAATATGTTATTTTTTTATGTGTAATAAAATTTTAACAAATTTAAACTAGATTTTAATTGATTTTAATATTTATGTGATTAATTGAATAACATCTTTAATTCTTATTTTATTCTTAATATTTAAAAATGCATTTTACATGTGATTTTTTATAATTAGATATTCATTAAATTTATAAAAAATTTCACTTTATAAAAAAAAATATTTTGTTAACATTTCATTAAAATATTATTTCTATTTTGTTTAAGGAAATTTAATGTCTTGGGATTACGTAATAAAAAGATTTCTGTTATTTTTAGCGGTTATATTTGTAGCTGTTACCATAAACTTTATTATTCCCAGATTAAGAGACACCAACCCAATAGAAGAACGTCTTTACCAATTAGCTGCACAAGGTGGAGTAAATGTTTCTAAAATTAAAGAGCTTACTGCAATTTATGAAGCAAAATACGGACTGGATAAATCTATAGGTGAGCAATACCTTAACTATTGGAATGATATTTTTCATCTAGATTTTGGCTGGACAATTGCTGACAGAACTCCTGTAATAAATGAAATAATGAGGGCAGTTCCGTGGACTATTGGACTTTTGTCCGTGGCAACATTAATTGCATTTGTTGTTGGAACTATTTTTGGAGCTTTGCTTGCATGGCCTAAAACGGGAAATTTTGTTAAGTATTTTGTTCCCTTGTTAATGACTCTTTCAGCTATACCTTACTATTTATTAGGAATTGTTTTTATATATTTATTTGCTATTAATTGGGGAGTTTTACCTACTGCAGGAGCTTTTGGGTTTGGAGTAAAACCGGGCTGGACATTAGAGATGATAACAAGTGTTTTATGGCACGCAATAATGCCTGCAGCCTCAATAGTTTTAACTTCAATTGGTTTTTGGGGGCTTGGTATGAGAGGAATGATGATTACCACAATGGGAGAAGATTATATGAAGTTTGCTGAATACAAAGGGCTAAAAGACTGGAGAGTTTTTCTATCATACGGCGTTAGAAATGCAATGCTTCCTCAAGTAACTGGGCTAGCTATTAGTTTAGGAACTATTCTTGCAGGGTCAGTGCTTGTAGAGGTTATTTTTGCTTACCCTGGGTTGGGCAATTTACTTTATAGAGCTATAACTTCAAATGATTATTTTCTCCTTCAAGGTATTATTTTATTTATTATAGTTTCATTAGGCTTCTCACTATTCCTAATTGATTTAGTTTACCCACTTGTAGATCCAAGGATTAATTTGGAAGGTGGAGAAAATGGATAAATCAAAATTATTATTAAACACAATTCTTAATAGTAGACTATTAACATCTGGAATAATTTTATTTTTATTTGTTAGTCTTTTCGGAGTAGTAGGCGGATGGTTTATTGATCCAGAAATGGCAGATGTTGGAGCTGGATACCCATCACAACCCCCTTCTTGGGAACATTGGCTTGGCACTGATCAACAAGGCAGAGATGTTCTTTCAGATTTATTATTAGGTACACCTCAAACTTTAAAGATAGGTTTAATCGCTGCATTTGTAGGCGTAGGTATAGGTACTATTTTTGGTTTTGTTGGAGGTTATTTTGGAGGAAAAATAGATGTTTTAATTAGACTTCTTGCAGATGTATTCATGACTATTCCAGGTCTACTAATATTAATAGTAATAGCTTCCCTTCTCGATATAGTAAGTACCACTTTACTTGGATTTGTTATTGCTACTTTCGGATGGATGGGCGCATGTAGAGTGACTAGGGCGCAGGTTCTAACTATGAGAGAAAGGGCATATGTTCAAGTAGCTAAACTTAACGGTGTAAATGACTTTGAAATTATTTTTAAGGAGATGCTACCTAATCTTTTGCCATTTATCGCAGCAAGTCTGACAGGTGCAACTGCAGGGGCTGTGCTTGCATCTTTAGGTTTATCTGCATTAGGGCTTGGCCCTCAAAATGAACCATCTATAGGCTTAACGATTTATTGGGCTCTGCATTATGGGGCTTTGATTAGAGAACTTTGGTGGTGGTTCATGCCTCCTGTAGTAGTAATGATTTTATTATTTTTAAGTTTATTTTTAATTACTGCAGGGCTTGATCAAATTGCAAATCCAAGACTTAAGGATAAAATTTGATGCGACCTATTTTAGATATTAAAAATTTAAAAGTTTATTATCATACTTCTCAAGGCCCTGTTAAAGCTGTAGAAGATGTTTCGTTTTCTTTAAAACCAGGTGAAAGGATGGGGTTAGTTGGTGAATCTGGATCAGGCAAATCAACTATTGCTCTCGCCCTAATGAAAGCACATAAATACCCCGCAAGCATAGAAGCGGGGGATATTCTTGTTGACTCAATTAATATAGTTGATTTGAATGAAGAAGAGATGAGAAAAACTAGACTAAACGACATTTCTATGATTCCTCAAGGAGCTATGAATTCCTTAAATCCAGTTAAAAGAATAAAGCCTCAAGTTGTAGATGCTTTAACTGATCATGGAGTTAAATTAAGAGGTAACGAAGAATTTTTATCCGAATTAATGGAAAGTGTTGGTTTATCTAAAGATGTTTTAAAACTTTATCCTCATGAATTAAGTGGTGGCATGAAACAACGAGTATGTATTGCAATTTCTATATCAATGAAACCAAAAGTAATAATTGCTGACGAGCCTACAAGTGCATTAGATGTTATTGTTCAAAGACAAGTCATGGAAACTCTTTATGCAGTTCAAGAACAGTTAGGTGCTGCGTGCATACTTATTGGTCATGATATGGGATTGATGGCTCAATTTGCAGATAAAATTGGCATTATGTATGCAGGAAAAATGGTTGAATTGGGTTCAGTTTCTGATATTTTTAAGAATCCTCAACATCCTTACACAAGACTTCTAATTGATAGTCTGCCTGACACTTCAGGAAAGAGAGATCTAATTGGTATTCCAGGAGTACCCCCTTCTTTATTAAACCTCGAAGATGGTTGTAGTTTTTGCCTGAGAATTGGCAAAAAAAATACTAAAAAAATTCCATGGGTAAAAGTTACTGCAGGACACTTTATACAAAAATGCCCTACATGTAATGATTACGGATTAAGAAAAAAAGCGACAACAAAAAGAACAAGGAAATAAATTGGGAACATTATTAGAAGCTAAGCAAGTCAGTAAAGAATATATAAGCGGAACTTTCGTAAAAAATAGAAATTTGGCTCTTAAACCTATTTCATTCTCTATAAATGATGACTCTCCTTCAATTACAGCAATTGCAGGAGAAAGTGGTAGCGGCAAAACAACATTTGCAAGAGTTATTGCAGGAATTTTAGATAAGAGTTCAGGATCCCTTCGTTATAAAGATAAAGATATTAACCAAATGAACTCAGAAGATATTCTAAATTTTAAAAAGGAAGTTCAGACTATTTTTCAAGATCCTTTTGAAGTCTATAATCCTTTCTATAAAGTTGATCATGTTTTAACAACACCTATAAAAAAATTTGGTCTAGCTGAAAACAAATCTGATATTGATGAAATGATAATTTCTGCTTTAGAAGAAGTAGGATTAAGGCCTGACGAAACTCTTGGAAGGTACCCTCATCAGTTGAGCGGAGGCCAAAGACAAAGAATAATGGTGGCTCGGGCTTTCCTATTAAAGCCTAAAATTATTATCGCAGATGAGCCAGTATCAATGGTTGACGCCTCATTAAGAGCAACAATATTAGAAGAAATTAAACGACTTAGAGAAATTCATAATATTTCTGTTGTATATATTACTCATGATTTAACAACTGCTTACCAAGTAGCGGATAACATAATAGTTTTATACAAAGGTCAAGTAGTTGAAGCAGGTGACGTAGAAAATGTTATAAATAAGCCCGTTCATCCATATACTCAATTACTTACAGACTGTGTTCCAAGGCCAGATCCTGATCAAAAATGGTCAAAAACTTCTGGCGATATCACAATTAAATCCCGAATAATTAATGGGTGTAATTGTGCATTTTGTAACCAAAATGAGTCTGTAGAATCTGATAGAAAAATATATGAGTTTAATAAAAAACAAATAGTAAGCTGCAAGGTAGCAGAAAAAAAGAAAATCTGTGCAAATGAAGATATATCTGCTTATTTTACAAAGAAAAAATAAATATTATTTCAATAGGATTGTTTGCTTATTATGAAAGAAATTCTTCTTTTAAGTTTACTAATAGCATTTGCATTTTCTTGTAAAAATACTTCTAATTATAAAGTATTCATTGGTGATGAACCTGCAGTTAAAACTCATTTAATTCAATCTGACATAGAAGAAGGTAATATTTCAATTGAAGATGTGATAAAACACGGCGAAAGCTTATTTACAGCAAGATTTAATTCCCTTGACGGTTTCGGCAGACCTTTAAGTTCAGGAGATAGAACTAGAAGAAAAAATAAAAAAATATTTCCTGAAAATTTTAACAGAATATCGGGGCCTGAAAGTCAAGCATGTTCTGATTGCCACAACATGCCAATTGTTGGAGGAGGAGGGAGCAATGTTACTAACGTTTTTTCATCTGCAGAAAAATCTCCATTTTTAGATTTTGATGCTGAAAGTATTGATAAAGATATTAAGATAAGTGAGGTTGGTAATGAAAGAAATACTATAGGAATGTTCGGCTCGGGCTTAGTTGAATTACTTGCTAGAGAAATGACTAAAGACCTTATTGCTCAGAGGGCTACTGCTGAAGCACTAAGTATAAAGGAATCAAGAGATGTTCGAATTCTTCTGTCTACTAAAGGAATTTATTTTGGTTTCCTAACTGCAAGACCAAATGGAACTATTGATACATCTGAAATTGAAGGTGTTGATAGAGATTTAATTATCAAGCCATTTACTCAAAAAGGTGTAGTTATTTCTTTGAGAGTTTTTACAAATAACGCAATGAACCATCATCATGGAATGCAGTCCTCAGAAAGATTTCTAGATAAAGAAGATGTTCATAAAGCCATGGATGTGCTTTCTGATATGAATGATTATGACGGAGATGGAGTTGAAAATGAATTATCATCGGGAGATATTACCGCTGTTACATTATTTCAAGCAACATTAAAAATTCCAGTTAGAATTTTGCCTGAAAGCAAAGAAGAAAAAAAAGCTGTAAAAAATGGTGAAGGTTTGTTTAAAGATATTGGATGCAATTCTTGTCATGTAGAATCCCTACCTTTAAAAAGTTTAAATTTTACTGATCCTAGCCCCTTTAACCCTAAAAATCATTTATCTCCAGATGATACTGCTGGGATAAGTGTTGATTTGGGTAAATTTTTCCCGAATCTTGAGAGGGATTCTGATGGAAACTATCTTGTTCCTTTATTTTCTGACTTGAGGCGACATAGCATGGGAGGAAATCTTAACAATGAAAAAGTAAAGCAATTATCTAGTAGAGGAAAAATCGATACAGACCAATGGATGACAAAAAAGCTTTGGGGGTTTGCAAGCGAGCCTCCTTTTTTGCATCATGGAAGAGCTACTCTAATTTCTGAGGCCATATTAATGCACGGAGGAGATGCTGAAGAAAGCAGAGTTAAATACCAACAACTTTCAGCATATGACAAGGCTTCGATAGTTGAATATTTAAATACCTTTCAGATACCAAAAGAAGAATAAAAATACTAATAAATTAATTTTGTTTAAGTTACTATAAAAAATATAAAAAAAAGGAGAATTAAAATGAAAATAGGCTTTATAGGATTAGGTAATATGGGTAGTGGTATGGCAAATAATATACTGGAAAAAATTGATGATAAATCAAACTTATTTGTTTATACAAGAACACCAGAAAAAATAGCTAAAATGGCTGACAAGGGTGCAGTAGGCTGCTCTTCGTTGGAAGAAATTACTACTTCAGTAGATATATTATTGACTTGTTTGCCAAATGTTGAAACCTCAAGAGAATTATTTATGAATTCTGGCGGTATATGTGATTATGCCAATTCAAATCAAATTTTAGTTGATCACAGCACGGTAGATGTAAAAACATCTCAAGATTGTTTTGAATTTGCTAGTAAAAAAGGAATAAATTTTTTGGATGCTCCAATAAGCGGAGGACCTGGGGGAGCCGCAGATGGAACACTAACAATTATGGTAGGTGGAAATCTTGATTCATTCAAAATAGCTGAAAATGCATTTAGCATGATGGGAAAGAAAATTTCTCATATGGGTCCTAGCGGAGCAGGCACTGCAATGAAACTTGTTAATCAACTCTTAGTAAGTACAAATACTGTAGCTGCAGCTGAGGCTTTCGTTCTTGCGGAACAGGCAGGAGTAAATCTAGAGTCAGCAATTGATATTTTGAATACCAGCTGGGGCAAGAGCATGATGATTGAAAGGAATGGTCCAATAACAGTTGAAAAGGAATTTGAAAACTCTCCTGCTCCTCTTAGAAACTTAGTTAAAGATTTAGGAATTATAAAAGAATTAACTGATCAGCTTGGGCTTGAATTACCTGTAACTAAGGCTAGTTCGTCAGTTGTTGATACAACAATGTCACTAGGTTTAAACGAACCAGATATAGCTGCAACAGCTTTAAGTATCAAAAAATTATCAAATATAGATTAAGGAGAAGTAATGAAATTAGGATTTAGCACTTGGGCTATGCCAAAAATTCCCATTGACACATCATTAAAATTTTTATCAGAAACTGGCTATGATGGAGTAACAATTGCAACATTGCCGCAATTTACTACATCTATTGATAGTCTTGATAAAAATGAAAGAAAAAGGATATTAAATTTATCTAAAAATCATTCAATACCAATAATTTCTGTGATGAGTTTTACAAATTTAATGGAGGATAATAAAGAAAATTTAAACAAAAACATTAATTTTGTTAAAGAATCTTTAGATTTAGCAAACGATTGGGGCACTGAATATGTAATTACGGGTATTGGAGGAAAAATTGGTGAATTAGAAGATTTAAAAAAATCAGATGAATTTGTTAATAGAATTAGCGAATTGGGATTAATAGCCAAATCAAAAGGAGTAACAATTGCATTAGAGCCTCATGTTGATCAAGCAGTAGAAAAACCTGATCAACTTGTAGAAATTATTAAAAAAATAAATATGGACTCTGTAAGAGCAAATTTTGATATAAGTCACTTTAATGTACAGGGAATTGATGTTAAAGAATCTATAGAAAAGGTTCTCCCCTATTCTGTGATGTGTGATGTAAAAGATGAAAAAGGAATAGTACCTGACTGGTCTTATGTTGCACCAGGAGAAGGGAATTTTGATTATGTGAATTATTTAAAACTTATGAATGAAAATAATTATGACGGATTCATAACTATTGAGATAAGTTTTCAAGTACAAGCAAATCCACAATATAACCCATTAGATACTGCAAAGAATTCTTATAGAATTCTAGATAATGCATTCAAGGAAGCAAATATAAGTAGAAATAACTCTTAATTAAGGAGAAAAAATGAATCAAAGAAAACCAAAAATAGGTCTTGCTTCTAATCAAAATGTTAGAGACAACTATTTAACCAAAGAAAATTTAATTAGAATTGAAAAAAAGTTCAATTTTAAGTGGGAGCAATTTGATGAAGACTCAAGCTGGGATGAATCTCCTGATACAGATAAAAAGGTAAAAGAAAGATTTGTTAATTTCTGTAAGGATTTAGATGCCTTAATTGTATCCCATGGTTCACCTTTGGTTGACGATGAAGTTTTAGAATCCGCTAAAAATCTAAAATTTATCGGTGAACTTGAAGGGGACAGATTTTCTCAAAGGATTGACCTCGAATCGTGCTTTAAAAAAAATCTAAATGTAGTCGATACTACTCATGGTTCTTCATATCCAGTAGCTGAGTGGGCTTTAGCTTTATCAATTATTGGATTAAAAAATGCCGGATATCATTTTAGAAAAATGATTAATGGCGAAATTTCTTTTCCAGATAATGACAGAACTAATGATCCGGGATTTATTATGGGTGAACTTTGGGAAAGAAAAGTGGGGTTAATTGGTTGCGGGCATATAGGGAGAAGATTATTAAGCTTCTTAAATCCCTTTAATACAGAAAATTATGTTTATGATCCTTATTTAAATAGGGATGTTGCAGATATTTATCAATTTACTCAAACAAGCCTTGAATACGTTATGTCTAATATGGAGGTAATCATTTGTCTTGCTCCATTAACCCCAAGGACTACTGGAATGATAGGAGAAAAAGAATTAAATCTAATTAAACCCGGATCGATTTTAGTAAATGTTTCAAGAGGAGCTATAATTCAAACAGACGCTTTGATTAAAAGGTTAAGTAAAAAGGATATAATTGCCTCTCTTGATGTATTCGACCCAGAGCCTGTCCCAATAGACTCTCCAATAAGAAAAATGGAAAATGTTTTCTTATCCCCTCATGTAGCAGGGGTTACAAAGAGATGCCAGCCAAGATTTACTAGTATAATGATAGATGAATTGGAAAGATTCTTTTCGGGCCATAAAACAAAATACAACTTATCAGATTTTACTGTTTCAAATCGAAAAGGTTTATAAATACTAATTAGATTTTTTAATTATTTCTTCACTAAATATCTCTGCGCCATTTAACGATGGACTATCTAAAAACCACAACATAAAATTTTCTACGCCCAGGTCAGTATATTCAGATATTTTTTCAGAGATTTGCTCTGGCGTCCCTAAAAGATTTGTTTTACTCCATTCATCCCAATTACCAAAAAATTTTTCTTTATTATTATTTAGTTTAATTTTTTCTTTTAATGAAGCTAATTCTTTTTCATCTTGTGCTATTAATATTTCTAATTCAACTGATTTTTTTATTGATTCAAAGTCTCTTTTTTCTTTTTTAAATACATTATTCATTTCTTGGTTAGCAATTTTATAAGACTCAATTCCAATTGGAGTAAGATTCCACCAATCACCAAATTTTGCAACTGTCTGAGAAATTCTTTCATTCCACTCATTTGTTGAGCTAGAAGGCGTAAGTGTTCCTATCCAAATTGGAATATCTCTATCTTTGTATGGCATAGGATTAAAAAATATATTATCTACAAAGTAATACTTTCCTTTAAAGTTTTTTTTAGGTGACTTCCAAAGTGATTTAATTAAACATATTGATTCCTCAAGCATCTCAATTCTCTCTGAATCATTTAAAAAATTAAATCCAAAAGTAGTTACTTCATTCTTTGTTCCGGGATGCCCTCCATCAAAAAAAAGATTCATTCTTCCTTTTGATAATACATCTAAAGAGGAAATTATCTTTGCAGTATAGGAAGGTTCTCTTAAAAGATTGTTAAAATGAATGTTGCCCAGCTTAATTTTTTTTGTAATTCCTGCTGCCCAACTAATTGTTGTCCATCCTTCTAATATTGAATTTGAATTCGGCATACTCAAGTGATCTGCAACCCACAGAGAATTAAAATTTAAATTTTCAACCGAGGAGACAATATTTGACTCCAAATCATCAATAGAATTAAGCATAGGGGTTCTGGCCATTTTGTCTTGGCTTCCAGAAAAAATAGGTAGACAATAACCAAAATCGATCATATGTTTACAATACCTTCAAATAATTTTATCGTCAAAGTCATATTTTAGATCTATTGCCTTCTTTATATAAATGATAAAATTAATCAAAACTAATTAGATTTAAAATTATTATCTTAATGGTTTAAAGATTGGAATTCTTTATCTTAGCCTTCAAAAATAATTTTTTTCTATCTCAAAATTTTATGGAAATTTTAAATACCTTAAATTTTACTTTTATATTTTTATCTCTGATATTCACTAAATTAATAGTAGAAAATTATTTAATTTACAGAAATATTTTATTTATAAAAAAAAATAT
>MDTC01080696.1_pt1 | contig 12399 bp, 3 predicted proteins | sample 811181 | NCBI WGS metagenome assembly MDTC01 (sample SAMN05326644, study PRJNA326480) | marine metagenome | isolation source: seawater | place: Pacific Ocean: North | collected 2011
ACCAAGTTATTCACTGAGTCGTATAACTCGGCCGTAAACATAGCAACTTCATCTGCAGTCAGTGTGGTGGCAGGCGCACTTATTTCAATGCGAACTGCCGTGCCCGCATAGTCTACATCACGATTATCGTCAAGCGATTGTGAAGAAAGAACGATATTCAATCCATGAGAAGTGAATAACAAAACACAGAGCAGAAAAACTGCGTGTTTCCAAATGTTACTTTCGAGCCGCATGATTCCACCTTCACATTCAACATCTATCAAAGATATGGAGACTTACTCCGTCCATTCGCCCCATTCAGAATCGCCTTCTTGACGGTACCACCATGTGCCGTTTTCATCTTCGGCCCATTCAGTTCCGTCATCGTCAACTCGGTGATCTACCTGCCAAGACGTGTCATCTGGCTGCGACTCGATATCTGGGATTGGCTTCGCAACCGGTGCTGGACCTGTCGGACCAGGAGCCGGACCAGATGGTTCATCCTCTTCTTCATACTCGTCATCATACTCATCATAGTCTGCATCGCCACCACGGAGCATTGAAACGAGTAATCCGACAATGACAAGCGAAACAATACCGATGAGAACTGCGCCAACATAATACAGAGGTCCTCCAGCCTTGAAGAATCCACCAACATTACCGACGACTTCGACATTACGTTCTTCAGTTACAGAACCGGCCGTAATAGTGACTGTTTGAGGGCCATCATCAAGAGTAACGATGTTCCATACTCCCTGCCCTTGATTCAAGACCTCTGCCCGGCCAGTTGCGTCAACATCAGCACTCGATGGGATTGAAATCGGGTTGAGATACTCATCGAATGCTTTCACAGTAACCGTGAAACTGCCAAGTTGGTCTATCGATTCAGAGGACAATTCAATGGTAAGGGAATGAACGATATACAGTGCATCAACTGAAATATTTGCAGAATTACTTACAATTCCAGTTGAATAATCCAAAGTGTGTGGACCAGCAATTGTGGCCTTGAAGGCATAAGTACCTTCATTGGAACCGGCTGTAATGTTCTCCACTTCGACGCCATCCTCTGTCCATTCGACAAGTTGCGGGAAGGTATTTCCATCACTGTCTGTTCCAGTGACAACCATATTGATGATGCCACCAGCTGTTTGTTCACTGGTATCGAGAACCGCCAATACAGTAACAGCCTGTCCGTGATGAACAGTCATTGTTACCGTGTCTTGGATACTGAATGCAGATGCGGATATACTCCAGTTACCTACTTCCGAAGCCTCCCAGCGCATATTGTTGTTCGCAAGTAAGTCGGTGATGTCTTCTGTATCACCCGAGTCCAAGTTCGTGAGCGTCCATGTCAAGATGCTGGAATCAATTGGATTTGTGTCCAAATCGGCTAACGCAGACGAGAAATCGATGTACTCATCAGCAGTCATGTCAAAGACGGAGTTTGTCGCTCCATCAGAACCTGAGGCAGTAACAACTACCGAAGCCAGATCCCCTTGAGACACAGTTACATTGATGCTTACGACATGGGTTGTGAAACCGTCGTTGTAAGTCGCAGTAATCGAATAAGGAGCTGTTGAGGAAAGGTAAGGGACAAAGGTAGTCTCGTCACCTACAAATTGCTCAAGAACAGATTGATCAGTCCAAACTGCGTGAGTAACCGACCAATCTGCAGAGATAATCCACCGGTTGTCTTTCTGGTCGTATGCTTTAACCTTCACATCAAGAATATCATCAGCCGTAATGTCAAACGAATTCCATGTAGATTCATTGTTCTCGACAATGAGTATCAGGGACACGATTGCACCTTCTTGAACAGCGATCGTAATTTGGGTAGATACTGTCTCGTAGGTCGCTTCCAAAATCTTCGCACCTCGAGATTGAGGAGTCCACTTGGCAGGAGCGCCAACGGTCAATTGGCCGTCTTGAGTTTGTACCCAATTTTCCTGAGGCAGAAGAACTGGTAAGCGGTTTCCACGAATATCAATTCGAGTGGTGTTAATCCATACATGGTCGTCTGCTGTGATTGAATACGTTGATGCATCCAACTCCAAACTTGCGATCTGTCCGTGCCCGACTGTAACCATCAACGAACCGGCTGCACCTGATGATGAAGTGAGATTCAAGTGCCACATTCCAACATGGTCTGGGAAATATTCACTGGATGTTTCGCTGTAATTACCATTTGAGGTAGTCCATGTAAGGTCACCTGCTTCACTGATATCGGAGATTTCATTGCCAAATTGGTCATACAAAGTATGCGTCACTGCACACCAAATTCCTGCAGGAACTGTTCCTTGGCAACCATCCAATACAAAGTAAGATGGCGCACCCGTTTCAACGGTTATTGCGACAGTTGTCATTTGTGTAGAACTGTCTAAAGCAGTCCACGAAACTTGCACGGTTTGTGCTCCACTGGCATAAGGAATGAACAGACCCTCAGTATTCGAATCCATAGTACCGTTACTTGGAACATAGTTGATCGATTGACCGGGGACAGTATTTCCATGCTGGTCAATGACATAGGCCATAATTTGTAACGAATCATCCGCAGAGATTGTAGCAACTTCTGGTAGAACTACAAGCGTTGCTGGAGCACCTGGAGTGACGGTTACAATCTCAGATTTACAGATGATGCCAAAGCATGCAGAAACAGTGTGTTGGCCAGTTGCGTAAGGCGTAAAGACGCCGGTTTGAGAGATGCTTCCGTTACTCGCACTCCATACAACAGGCGCATTGATTGGCATTGAAGCATAATCATAGGCAACAAAGGAGAAACTCACCGAAGTGTCGGCGTCAGTTGTCGGTGCAGTCGGTGTCAAATCAATGGAGGCAACATCAGTGTGGTTCAACAGAATTTGAGGACGTTGGCTCTCAAACCCATTTTCACTCGAAATGAAGTTTGCAAGTAGAGTACCACGGTTTGGTGTACCAATCAGAACCCATGAATTATCGTTGTCAATAAGCATTCCATTGACACCAATGTCAAACCAAATCCATCGCTTGTCAGACATATCAGTTTCGACAAATGTCGAAACTGGTGTGGCATCATAATCAACACCTGCTTGCATTCCAGGGGCGCCCCATGAACCGGTTGTAGAAGTTGATGAAGCGTTCCAAGTCGAGGAAGATTGAGCCCATTGGGTGTTTAGAATTCGGTGAACGCTGAAGGTCATTTCAGTTGCTCCACCGGTTGAAGCCCAAGTATCAAGATACAATCCAATGCTCGCAGAATGAATATTGGAATAAACTGGAAGTGGTACTTGGCTGTTATCGAGTCCAAAGGTAAGTCGAGCTTCCAAACCAGAATTCGCCCCGAAGTATGTTCCAACCTCAGCAAGTGCTGCATCTCCATAATTGGTCAACGGCGACGCTTCGCTGAGGTGTGTCTCTCGAATGTTGGTATGACCAAATTGAGCGACTTCATTACCGGTTTGGAAAGTGTAGGTATACGTCAAATCATTGTTATCGGTGTGATGTGGATCTCCGATGGCAAAACTCCATCGCGAGGAAGAAGGGCCAGGAATCGATTGATTCACGCCTTGTACCCACCAACTGAAAACTTCACCCGTTGTAAGTGAATCAGCAAATCGGAACGATGTGCCGGTAATTTCAGTTGCTTCCCAAGATTTGAATTTGTAAACACCTGTTTCATTTGCGATGGTTACAACGTATCCGGTAGCACCAGAAACTGCGGACCATGAGAGTACGGGTTTGTCATCAGGCTGCAGAATAGAATTTGTTGTATTATACAGGACTTCACCGTCTTGAGGGGATGTAAGGACTGGTTGAGCCGGTGGCTGAATACCATTGACGTTGTCGACATACTGGACTGTCAAGCGAGGGCGGAAAGACTCATTCGATCCTTCTGAGGAATAGAAGGAGTGGCTTGTAGCGGGTGTGCCAACAGTCTTCAGCAACACGGTCATCGTAAGGTTTCCATTCGCAACATTGGATTGAGCCAAACTGGTCAAGTCCCATTCAACCCAGCCAGAAGGAGGGGTGAGCGTAAGAGTAGAACGAGTGATTTCACTTGTCGTGCATGAAACATTGCTGTTCCAAGTTACCGAAGATTCGCTAAACGAAGAACAGGCATGTGCCGATATCGTCGTTGAGGAGGTGCCTGTTACGCTGGTCCTATACAGGTTAAGCAGCATGGAGGTCGGCGTCATCGCAGAAGGCCAAGTCATCGAACTCAAATCGAATTCGAGATAGACTTGACTTTCACCCGTTCCAGATGCAGATGTTCCAAGGTTGAGTTGTGTTGATGAACCGAGATTCGTGGTTGAAGATGAAGAAATTTCGACATCTGGGACGGCTGGAAGAAGTCCAGTATCTGTGAAAATTGATCCACGATTCACCATTACCGTATAATTTCCTAAACCATCTGAGTATCCTTGATCTTCTGGAATGCGGAACTTGTGCACGTTCGACCAATGCCCAATTCGACTATCTTGGTCGCCTCGAACCCGCCAATAACGCCACATATCCCCTTTATCGAGGTCAGTTGCAGTCATGGTGAGGTTTTGAGCATCCCAAGTCACATTGAATTCGGAACCATTGCTAACTGAATTGGAATCAAAACACTCGAGGTTTTGCGTCATTCGCTCATTAGTTGCACCACAGAGGACCCATTGGGTCTGGTTGGTATCACTGGAAGACCAGTTGCCATCAACAACATCAGTGCCACTGGGTGTTGGAGAAGAAAGATTCCAAAGAGTTGACCCGTCAACAGGATGCATATTGGTTGGATTTGATGGCGACCAAGGTGTTGTCAACTCATAGGTCATCGAGAGTTTAGGACGGTCATCTACACCGAAATATTCACTGCTGGCAATATAGTAAGTGCCATCAACAGTACCATCAATTTCTTCAGGTTGAACGAGGATGTTCAAACTTTCTTGCCCGCGCTCAATGGCATGCTGCAACATAGAAGTGACGTTGATTTCAAAGACACTGGTCCCGTTAATCCAGAAGCCATTTGTTTCAGGAATCTGTGAGTCAAGTGAATGATATGCACCTGTGCCAAGCCAAGAGGTTGTGTTGTTACCTGGGTGAGCCCAACTGGATGATTCATCCCAACCAGTAATCATTTCAGAGACAGTAACAAAGATTTCATCGCTACCAGCAACCACAGTCAGTTCTAATGTTGCGTTATTAATTTCATACATATTCGGAAGGGGTAATGTCGAGAAATCAATTTCCAGCAAAGTCGTTGAACGCAAGATACTGTTTGTAGGGCTTTGCCCGACTGCAAGATAGGAAGAGCCACCATTGTTTGCGAACGCATTACCTTGGTCCAAAGTCGTGTCTTGAGTAATCAGTGGATAATTTTCATCCTCAACGAATGAGCCGTCCTGTAGAGTCACCCATGCGTGTGTTGAATCAATTTCTCCAGAATCCGTGTCAGGGATATGGAACAGCGTTGAGGAACTTTGTGGCCCAATCATTCCAGATTGAATTGGCTGAACTGTCCACCGAATCGTTTGTGCATGATCCAATGAAGCAGAGGGAGTGAATGAGAGATTTAGTAAATCAAACATCGCTGAATCTTCACGAGAATCGTAGGTATAACGGCCAGCCATATCGTCGCTAGCGCTCTCAAAGATGTGCACTCTCCAAGCATCTACGGTATTCGGAGAGTTGTGAGACCATGTGAATTCAGGAACATCATTTGGCAACAAGGCATGCGATGTCAAATCCCAAGAGATGGAATTATTCACTGGAGCGGTGTTCACTCCGGTGGTTGTCGGCACCGGTGAAGTACCGTTCGACCACGTCAAATTAAGCCAAGGATGTTGACTGGAAATGCCTTCAGTAGAAGTGAACGTAATGACATTCGGGCCGTTCGTATATTCTGTGATGTCATTTGATGCATAAAGTGCCAATGAGAGATATGAGGTGCCTGAATCGAGAGCTGCTTGAACCGCTTCACTTACGTCCCACGTCATCCAATCCGAATTAACAGAATCTTGTAAATCGACGTATGGGCCAAGGTCAACACCAATGTCACGTCCACCAAGTTCAGACCAATTGTTGACTCCATCATAGGTTGTGTCATTCGCACTTGTCGTCCAATTTTGATAGACTGGTCGAACAGCAATCGGTTCACCTGTGGAGGATGAGAATTCCGAATAGAGGTTCAAATGAGCAGCGGTGACGCGAGCATTATTCGGTTGAGGAAGAGAATTCAACGGGATTCGGATAAGGGAAATTGCCTGACGGTCATAGCCGACAGCTCCAACTTTCAGTTGTGAAGAAGAATTGTATGTACTTGAAGCACCACTTCCTGATTCGATGACGTACGTATCGATAAAGTTCGGTAAATTCAGACTTGGCATTGCTTCTCTGTGATGAAGTTCAACTGATGCACACGAGCCATCTGGACATGTTTGCCAAGTTGTCAAATCAGGGATAGAGAACGAGAAAGAGTTCGACCAATTTCCAATTTGATTTGTTGAGGAAATGGCTCGGACTCTCCAATACCATGTTTCCCCATCATCTAAATCTGAAGTCGGGGTGAACGTGAGATTTGTAGCATCAAATCCACCATCGTTCCAGGATGTCATCGTCAAAAGTGAGGCAGAATCGAAGGTTGAACTGGTATCAAGTTGGACAGCCCATCCGCCAACTGCAAGATTGCTTCCAAATGACCATGTCAGTTCTGGGCGCTTGTTCGGCGTTTGATCTACGCCGCTACCCATTGACCATGAACCGTTGAGAGGGGTGACCGTCACCGGGTTCATTGGAACTGCGTTTGAACCTGGAACATAGACAAAAGTCAATTCAGGTTTTTGAGAATCTTGGGACAGACCTGGATACAATTGAACTTCACGACTTTGCCCAGAACCTGCTCCGAGAATACCGATTAAGAAATCCACACTGCGATTTTCCCTCATAGCATTCTGGACACCGAGAGTCACGTTCCAATCAACACGGTCTCCGCTTGCATAAGATGAATCGAGAAGTACGGAGTCGAGAAGAGAGGAACGCTCCCAACCTTTCGCACCAGCCATACCCCAGCTGTTCGTACCGTCATAGGAATTCCACGTAGCGCCATCATCAGTCCAGTTGTGTTGACGACTTTCCCAAATGGCCACTTTCGGAGAATTCGAAGGCGTGCTTCCAACGACCATCGAAAGGTGTGCAGATTCAACTGCATATCCGGTAGGAAGGAGATTGGAAAGTAAATTACAGTTCAACAGTCCCATTGCTTCAATCGGGTACGTGTTGTAAGCAATAAGGAGTTTTGATTCATCATTGTAGTTTTGTGAAGGTGTTCCACTGTCAACATAGGTATCAAGGCATTCAGGGTAGAGGCCGTCATCGGTTCCGTTTCCATGTTTCATTCGGAATTCATACCGATCGCCACCCAACCACGTGCTTTCAAGTGAACTTACGAGGAAACTGGAAGAGGACCACGGACCATATCGTCCATCTGAGTCCAAATTTGCCATACGCCAGAAATACATGTTTCCGGCTTCCAAAGCAAGGCTTCCAGTCATGTTGAGGATGCCATCAGATGGTGAAAAGTCAGAGTCTGAAATTGTGTTTGAAGAGAATACTCGGTTTCGGAATTGCTCATCAGTTGCCATTTGAAGAATCATTTCTTGCGAAATTGTACTTGGAGTCCATGTAAGAGAAGGAGTGAGATTAGCAGTGAAATTGTGACCAGATTGATTCCAAACTGCTTCTCCGGCAAGAGGAGATACCAAGGATACACCAGACAATGGCGTTGAAGGGCCCCACATGTAGGTGATTGCGACTGAAGGTTTCTTTGCATCATCAAGAACTTCCGATGAAAAGAAGACTGCATTCTTTGTGCCCGAAGTCGAAAATGCTTCATTTTCACCGCGTGCAGTAATCATGAAGTCGGCGCTGTCAGTCGAACCACTTTCTGTCCAAGACTGAAGGACATCGGTGAATTCAAAACTAAATTGACTGCTTGTTTGAGAACCATTAATTCCAGAATCCGACGCAATAGAAGCGTATTCTCGTCCACCGTCTGACCAACTGTTTGCATTCGAACCTCGATTCCAAGTAACTTCGTTTTCCTCCCACTGCCCAGGTGTCATTTCATGCATTGACAGGTGAGCATTGTTGGATGATGAATCACGAGTGAGTTCGACATGTGCGTCAACGATAGTGGCGTTTGCAGGAAGTCCGAGAAGATGAACATTAAACCTCATGTGGATCAGAGATTCCTTGTTTGAAGTTACACTTGTTTCCAAAAGGTCTGTTGAGCCGTATTTCGTGTTCTTACTCAATTGGTTTGAATAGGAATCTTCAATGAAGTTCCCAATGCCGCCCAAATCATCAGTGTCAACATCAATACTTGCAGTTCCATCGCCGTTATCAGTGACTGAATGAGCAGGTAAGAGGAATGATTCAGTGTTTGACCAATCGCTTAATGTGTCGGTTGAATCAACACTTCTTACCCGGTAATAGACTTGAGTCCCGTTCGAAAATTGGTCCGATGAAGGAAGAGAGAAACTGCCGGTTGATGTACCCGTGGTGAAAGAATCCCAAATGGTCGAATAATGCCATTCAAGGTCATTCAAATTTTTGAACTCTGCATCGAGCGAGAGTTGGTATTCAACGTGTGCTCCGACCAACGAATTGTACGACAGCGTCGGCGTTGTATCAGCAGTCAACACCAAGTCACCAGTCATCAGAGGGGAGCCATCAACAGCAAAGTCAGAAACAACTGAACCGCCATTACCAGCAGCTGAGGAGGATGTAACCAGGACAAGTTCGGGTTGATTCGCAAGGTTCCCTGTCTCGGAGAAGTAGCATTCGTATTCAGAGCCAAGTGCAGAAAGAAGAATACTCATAGTTGACTGGTTATTCATTGCTGCATTTTGAGCGATAGCAGTAACGTTGATGGAAAAAGTACCGTTATTTGTAGCTCGGAATGGAGGTTCCCACGCACTACGGTCGCCAGCACCATCTGCACCAAATGTATTCCACATACTACCTGTGTCTGATTGCGCCCATGTGACTGTGCTGGAGTTCCAACTTGATGGAGTTGCAGCGTAAATGGAAATATCTGAGGAGGAAAGAGAATTCTCATCACAGACGATATTCAACGTAGCAGAATGGACGGTATCCGATGAGGTAAAATTCATCGCGAAATCAAACAACAGCCGACTTTCAAATCCAGCGTCGGATATGCCGAGATATCCAGAGCCGCTTTGGTTGTAATTGGATGTTGGATTGAATTCTTCAATCGATGTGTCAGCCTCAACTGAAACGACTGAGCTTACATGAGAAACGCTGTGCTGCTCTTCAAGCTGAATGTCATAATCGACTGCCTGAGGTAACATCAAATCAGCAAATAAGAACATCAAAACAAGGAAGACGGTCAACGAAGTTCGACGGGGGGTAGACTCGCGTGGCATGGGACTCAATGCGTTCAAGCCCTGCGCCATATACTGTCTTTTCCCTTCTACGGTTATGAAATCGAGTTCAAGTCAGCGAATAAAGTCCTCTTTTTGATACGATTTTGAGCTGTTTTTTCTTCGATTGAAAGGAGAATGTTCAAGGAGGCTCGTCAATGACCTCTCCGCATGAGCGAACTTTGGGTTGAAAGACACCGCCCTCAGTCTGTTCAACAGATTCGAGGCCAAGCGGCAGTTGTCCAACGTTTACTGATTTATTCAGAGAGCAAGGAGTTCCCTCATTTGCTTTTTGCTGGCCCGCCTGGGACTGGTAAAACGACTGCTGCGATGGCGTTGACCAAAGACGTTTTTGGAGAGGAATACCGTAGAAATTTGCTTGAGATGAATGCTTCTGATGAGCGTAAACTTGAGAGTATTCGTACCAAAGTAAAGCAATTTGCTCGGACCGCACCATACGGCGGAGCCTCGTTCAAGATCATATTCCTCGATGAAGCAGATGCGCTCACCAACGACGCCCAAGGTGCTCTACGAAGGATTATGGAACAATATGCTGAAACATGCAGATTTATTCTTTCATGCAACTACTCATCGAAAATCATTGAACCGATTCAATCACGCTGTGCAGTCTTCAGATTCCGTCCACTCGCTGATGCTGATGTCAATGCTCAAGTGCATCACGTCGCCAAAGAAGAGGGAGTAACATTAGCAGAAGATGCAGGTGAGGCTTTGACTCGGATATCTCAAGGTGACTTGCGTAAAGCTCTCACTGGACTTCAAGTTGCAGCCGCACTGGATATGAATGTCTCACGAGATTTAATTTACGAAACTTCTGCCACGGCTCCACCTGAAGCGCTTCACCAATTCTTGATGGCGTGCAGAGACGATGGGTTCCATGCTGCTCGTCGACGCTTGCGTGAATTATTGGATAAGTATGGCCTTGCTGGAACTGATTTTGTCAACCAATTACATCGTGAACTCTATACCGCAGACTTCCTCTCAGAAGAAGCAAAATTGGACATGACTGAATGGATGGCTGAAGTCGATTATCGCTTAGTTGAAGGTGGTGGAGAACAAATTCAGTTGGACGCTCTTACTGCTCGGCTTGTCACCCATTTGCGAACCTAAAATTTCACTTTCACTTTCACTCAAAGGGCGTGGCAAAAGAACTCTTTGCAAACCCCGTCGGTTGGTTCATGACCAACATCTACAATCGCTGTTTAGATCTCCTCTGTTGGACCGTTGCTGCGCCACTCATTCACGCTTTGAGAAAGAGACAATTGCATAAACAAACACAAGAACAACGAGATGTTCATCGGATAAGTCGCTTGCTCAACTCAATCATGATGGCACACAGCGATATGCTTTCATGAAGCAGATGCATCAGGAAGTTGTTCAACAACACGAAGAGTCCATTCATAAATTCGGGAATTTTCCCAAGGGTCGCCCTGTTCCAAAATTGTCACGGTGATGAGATGCTCACCAACCGCAAGGTCTGTACCGATTTGAATTGCAAAATCTTGATCCAAATCACCATGAGGCATGAGGATAGAGGTACTTGCAGTGTTCGAGATATTGCCCGTATTGTTGGAAATGATTTCCATATTATCATTCCAAAATTCTGAGTCACTCTCCAACTGCACATCTCCGGCATTATTGGATAAACCTACCAAAACAGTTGCACCATCAACTTTGACGTTATCAGCTAGACCAAACAACAGCCAAATGTCCCCGGACAAAAGCGAATCTTGCTCGACTTCCCAGACCAATGTCCCGGATGAGCCCATTCCTTTGGAGAAATTGAATTCATCATCTTCGTGTTGAACTAAAACCCATTTATCGGCCAATTGTGGAGCCACGATATCGCCTAAGGGAGGATTGACCAGCAGGAATGCCATTGCCAAGAAGGTAAATGTGTGGAGGAAACCTGCTTTGAACCAAGTTCCTTTCGTGTAGAGCTCATTGAAGGATGAAGGCAAGACCATTCGATGAACCTGAGGAATAAGGAAAATCGCAGCCAATGGTGCAAGATAGAGGATATCAGATTTCTCAACGGTAGTCCTTGGCATCAAAACATACCGCATCAAAAGTGAAACAAGAACAGAAAAGGCAATCACCAACCACATTGAAGCAGTTTCTGCCTTTTCCTTCGCCACGTGTTTGACCGGGTCAAACGCTTCGATGCCAAGATCACGCCCGCTGCGTCGCTTCACACGCTCTTTACCCTCTTCCGCCATTCGCTTTTGGCGGTCAACTGAGGCCGCAGCCATGGCAGTATTGAGGTCAACCATGCACGCTCCTAAGGCGTAGAGTGCATGAAGCCTACGGTAAAATTACATCACTTTTCAGCCGTATGGTTGAAATGGGTAACGCGACAGGCGACAGATAGGCCGGGGTGGCGCAGTTGGTAGCGCGTCGGACTCATAGGGCAGCCTTCTGGGCAATCGTATGACGTGCAAACTCCTTGCGGTGTCTGAGACATCCGAAGGTCGCGGGTTCAAGCCCCGCTCCCGGCACCACTCCGTAGCGTTGCATTTCGTGCTGTGGGTAGCCAATCCAAACAAGCGAATATAAGGTTGAAGAATACGGCAAGTATAGGTTCGACTATGAAGAATGTATTCAATGAGATGACAAATTTCAGCGTAAATCGTCCGAAAACCACACTTTGCATCATTGTTGTGTTTTTACTTGCATTGACACCCAATGCCATGTTCATCAATTTCGATTCCAGCGAAGATGCTTTTTTCCCGGATAATGATACTGTTCGTTTGCTGAATGATATCGAAGATGACTACCAAGCATCGATTGATTTCGTTCGTTTCATCGATGATATAGACTCAGGAGATTTGCATCAAATTTCAACCTGGGAACAGTTAGCCATCCTTGAAGCAATTCTCATTGAAAACCCCGATTTAGACCAATACAAGTATCCGCTCTTTGGCATTCAAGCGAATAATGGGATGGCGAGTTCTGCAATCCAGTGGCATAATTTACAGGACGCATTTACGGCTGCTGACTGGAT
>MDTC01106353.1_pt1 | contig 12399 bp, 8 predicted proteins | sample 811181 | NCBI WGS metagenome assembly MDTC01 (sample SAMN05326644, study PRJNA326480) | marine metagenome | isolation source: seawater | place: Pacific Ocean: North | collected 2011
CAACGTGACATCTGCACCATTGACACCACCAGCGGCATTAATATCTCTAATAGCCATGTTGACACCCTGAAGCATAGGTTGTGACAAAAATGCCAGCGGCCCAGTCTCAGGAAGCAACGTACCAATGTTCAAACCTTCAGTTGAACTTGAGCTTGCACTGGAACTGCTATCGTCATCACCACCGCAAGCTGCGGCGATCATTGCGAAAGAAAGCAGTACAGCGAGAAGCCCTACTAATTTTTTCTTCATTTACCCTCCTATTGAGTAATGACCGAGTTTAACATCGGTTCTATTAAAATAATTATTGAATGCACGTTCAATTACATTTGTGTTAAGACATTTGTTGTGTTTCAACAACGGTTTAGAGTTCGTTATCCTGATACGCTGGGACAACCACGGGGGTGATATGGGTACTTTATTGAAAATCCATGAGTTAACTAAGATTTTTCCAGGTCAGGTTGCGCTTGATGATGTTGATTTAGAGATTCAAACTGGTTCTACTCATGCCCTTGTAGGGCAGAATGGGTCAGGGAAATCAACGTTGATTAAAGTGTTATGCGGATTCCATCAGCCAACTGGTAAGTCATCAGCGAGTTATTACCCTCAGTCTATTAAAGACACTCCTTCGCTTGATGAAGCTATTGAACTGCATCTCGGCGATGGGAAAGCTGCAGCGAATGCAGGCATTCGGTTCGTTCATCAGGATCTGGGGTTGGTTGACTCGTTCAGTGCGATTGAAAATATTTCGATGGGTGTTGGATATACGAAAAGGTTTGCTGGGTCTATTGATTGGAAAGCTGATAGGAAACGAGCTGAAGAAGGCTTGGCTAGCTTGGGTTTCCCAGATATTGATGTCAATGTTCCTGTTGGATTACTTGCACCATCTCAGAAGACAGCCGTAGCAATTGCTAGAGCTCTTCATGACTGGGATAAAGGTGCGTCGCTACTTGTGCTTGACGAACCTACCGCATCATTGCCTGGCGCTGACGTGGAAAGGCTTTTTACAGCTGTGAGGCGTTTACAAGATAAGGGAGTAGCAATTCTTTATGTTTCTCACCATCTTGATGAAGTATTTGAGATCGCTGATACTGCAACAGTTCTTCGAGATGGCAAGAGGATAGCCACATTACCAATCAATGAATTGGATCACGACAAGATGATCGAATTGATGATTGGGCAAACATTAGTCAAACGTCAACAAGTTGCAAAAGATTTTGATAGGTCAACAAATGGTCTGCAAATCCAAGGACTAGCTGGAGGAACGTTAGCTGGGATAGACCTGCACGTAGAACCCGGTGAGATCGTGGGTGTAGCCGGAATTATGGGCTCTGGGCGCGAGATGATGGTTCCTCTTATTACTGGTCAAACACCAAGCGATCAGGGGTCTGTCGCTGTCGATGGTACACAAATTCAAAACTATTCACCGAAATCAGCACTTAATGCTGGAATGGCTTTCCTATCTGCTGATAGATATTCCCAAGGAGTAATAGCTATACAGTCAGTGCGAAATAACCTGACACTCAGTGATGTACGGCGACACTGGAACTCATTCAAATTAGATCACAAAGCTGAAAAAGTGGAAGCAGATGAATGGATAGAAAAATTGGATGTCAAGACACCGACTTCAGAAACACCGATCGGTTCTTTGAGTGGTGGGAATCAGCAAAAGGTTCTATTCGGGCGTTCATTGCGGTTGGAACCCTCTGTGCTGGTCTTAGATGAACCGACCAGAGGAATAGATGTTGGAGCAAAAGAAGAAATTCATCAACTTGTAGATCAAGCCTCACGAGATAACGCTGCTGTGCTAGTTGCTTCAACTGATACAGATGAACTTGTTCGTTTATCGCATCGCGTTGTTGTGATGGTTAACGGTCAAATCTCAGAAGAACTAACTGGCGATCATATGACTGTAGAAAATATTGAGAAAGCACAACTTCAAAGTCAAGAACAAAAAATGAAAGCAGGGGCACATGGAAACGCCTGAAACAGAAAAAAGTGAAGAAACTAGTAATCTGGGGAATGCAACTGGGTCTATTTGGTCACAACTAGGATTTGACCGTTTTAGCGCATTATATGTCCTAGTTGCCTTCTTTATTTTCTTTGGTCTCACCGAAGATAGTTTTTTAATGTGGAACGGAAGCTTAGAATTCGTTCTTACTGACAAAGTAATTGTTTTGATGCTGGCTTTGGCCTTTCTGGTTCCTCTAACAACGGAAGCATTCGACCTTTCTATTGGTGCCATCGCAGCCCTTGCTCTTTTAATTGTCAACAAAATAGCATTAGAAACAGATCTTCCTCAGGGGATTGGTGCGTTAATTGCCATGGGTGCGTGCTTAGCGATCGGTTGGATCAATGGCTTTATTGTCGTTAAATTACGGGTGAATTCGTTCATCGCTACGCTTGGAATGAGCCAGGTAGTCGCTGCGATTATTCGTAATATTCATGACGGAGGACAGATAAACGGTGAACTTACCAAAACGTATCGAAGTTTCGGCAAGGGAGATATCTTCTCTTTTAATTGGCCCGGAACAGGGAGCGAAATTGCGCTGCCATGGTATTTCCTTTACGGGCTGATCATAACAGTCATCGTTTATTACATCCTTGAACACACTCCCACTGGTCGACATATGTTTGCGACCGGCGGGAATCCTGAAGCAGCTCGCTTGTCAGGAATCAACACTGATCGACTTACGTGGGGGTCGCTGGTAGGTTCTGCAGCTCTCGCTGGTGTTGCAGGTTTGATTTACTCGTTTAAAGTCGGAATCTACACAACATCATTCGGAGCTCCTTTGCTATTCCCAGCTGTTGCAGCAGTCTTCTTCGGTGCTAGCCAGTTGCGGGGACGACCCAATGTTTGGGGTACTGTTATCGCTGTTTACACATTGGCGTTCGGCATTAAAGGAATCGGTCTTCGGTACCCACGCGAAATCAGTTGGATACAACCTATGTTTGAGGGCCTTACATTACTCATCGCTGTTGCGATTGCTAGTCGTCAACTCGTTATCAAAGTTCAAAAGAGAAAAGTCAGTAAGGGCAATCTTGACGATGGTGAAGATGCCGAGATAGAAAGCACTTCATAAATTTACGTAACGCTCGACGCTCTGCTGTTTAGCAGTCTAATTAATTTTTGGTTTAGCTAAAGATTGAACGTTTGACGCTAGGGTGCATAAATGCCCTGTTTCGGAATTATTAATGTCTAAAGGTGATCCGAGGAGTATGAGGTTAGGACGTAGAGAGCTTCTATCTCTAATAGCTGCATTAATGGCCCTAATGGCGTTAGGGATTGATATTCTTCTCCCTGCATTTGACGATATTCGTGTTGCGTTTGGTCTTGCCGAAGACTCGTCGGCACCGGGTCAATTGATCACTGTGTATTTCATTGGATTAGCGATTGCGCAGCTTTTCTTTGGTCCGTTGTCAGACTGGTATGGCAGAAAACCTGTTATCTACGCAGGTATCACGATCTATATTATCGGATCCATTGGTGCAGCGATCGCTCCAAATTTCGCAACGCTCCTCCTGTTCCGTTTTATTTGGGGTGTTGGCGCTGCAGGCACCCGAGTGGTTGCCGTTGCCGTTATCCGTGATTGTTACGAAGGTAGTCAAATGGCGAAAGCGATGTCAGAAGTAATGGCCGTCTTTGTACTTGTCCCGATTATCGCACCGACATTTGGAGCAGGCCTGATAGCTATCTTTCCCTGGGAAAGTATTTTCTGGTTCTGCGCTATTGCCGCACTTGCGTTATGTACCTGGACTTTTAGACTTCCAGAGACATTAGATCCTGAGCACAAGACGCGTTTTAATTGGGCTTCCACGAAGGCAGGTTATAGGCGTGTGTTACGAACGCGCCTGACGGGCTGGTACACGGCTGCATCTATTTTCCTTCAAGCCGTGTTCGTCATGTACCTTTCAAGCAGTGAACGAGTTATTGGTGACATCCTTGGTCGCGGCGATCAGTTCCCAGTTATCTTCGGTGTTGTTGCGATCATGTTCGGAATCACAGCTTTACTGAATGGCAAATTTGTTGTTGTTCTCGGTATCAAAAAACTGCTTTTCTTTTCTTCTTCCATGCTTGTTTTATTCTCTTTTATTTTGCTTATTGCAACGATTATGCAGGGTGGAAACCCCGGATTTTGGGTCTTCATTCCTCTTTTGGCAATCGTTCTATCAACATTCATGTTTATTATGCCGAATCTGAATTCAGCTGCTCTATTCCCTATGGGTGATATAGCTGGTACTGCGGGGGCGTTTACATCTGCGATTCGAATGTCTATCGGAGCTGCGATCGGTGGAACACTCAACGCGTTAATTGATGAATCGTTGACTCCTTTTGCCATTGGAGTGATGGCTATGGCTGTTTTAGCTTCTATCTCAATATCGTTCGGTGGAGACCCTGAACCTGATGTTGATTATTTAGAGAGTTGATCAAAGATAGCTGGTGGCTCACTCCATGGGTCCTGTAGAGTTCCGTTTTTAGCATCATTGATTGCGTTCCAAACCCTCTCGGGTGAACATGGCATGTCAAGGTGGCGAACACCTAAATGCGATATGGCATCGATGACTGCATTCTGTACAGCGGGTGTTGACCCTATTGTTGAGGCTTCTCCTATCCCTTTGGCTCCAAGGGGGTTCAGGTGGGTTGGGGTGACGGTGTGGTGTGTTTCAAATTGGATCATTTCTGATGCTGATGGAAACGCATAGTCCATAAAGTTGCCTGTCAGCGGGTTACCGTATTCGTCGTATCGAACTTCCTCATACAATGCCTGCGATATTCCTTGCGAAATTCCGCCTTGTTGCTGGCCTTCAAATATCAAAGGGTTGATGACGGTTCCTGCATCATCTACTGCGATATGACGCAGGAGAGTAACGAATCCAGTATCAAGATCTACTTCAACAACAGATATGTGTGTTCCAAATGGGAACGTTGGATTTGCTTGATTGAAGTCCAGCTGTGCTCCAAGCCCTTGCATTTCGTCCGTGTTATCAAGCACACCGTCAGGTAGTTGTTCAATAGCGGCTGTTGCAAGATCTCCCCAAGTTAATGAGGATGCGGGGACGCCAATGACTCCGATCGTTCCTTCTTCAGGATTGATTACGATATCGTCGATTGATGCTTCGAGGAGATGAGCTGCAACGGATCGTGCTTTTTCGACAACGGCTTCTGTTGCTGTTTTGATCGCTGATCCTCCTAATTGAAGTGAACGTGAACCTCCGGTTCCACCGCCTCGAGGAACTACGTCTGTATCGGATTGAACAAGTGTGATCTTTTCAACTGGAATTCCGGTAAATTCTGACACGATCATCGCGAAACTTGTTTGGTGGCCTTGACCATGAGCTGATGTTCCAGCTTTCATCGTCGCTGTGCCGTCGCTGTGAATTTCAACTGATGCGTATTCGGATCCACCACCTGGACTAGTTACTTCCACATAGGAGGCAATTCCGATTCCGATTACAGTATTGTCGCCTTGGTCTCGACGTCTTCTCTGTTCTTCACGAAGATTGTCATAATCAATGATTTCAGCGGCTTTTTCAAGTGGTTGAAGGTAGTTACCTGTGTCGTATGTCCATCCTGTCAGTGTGTCAAAGGGGAATTGATCAGGACTCAGGAAATTTTTTCTTCGGATCTCCAATGGGTCTATGCCTAGCTCCAAGGCTGCTTGATCAATAGTGCGTTCAAAAAGCGCTGACGCTTCAGGCCTACCTGCTCCTCGGTATGCACCAGTGGGTGTTGTATTTGTAATACCTACAGCGATATCAAAACGCAACTTGGGGAGATTGTAGGTTCCGTTTGCCATGAATTTTGTCAACGTTGGAAGCAGCGCTCCCATTCCTGGGTAAGCTCCGGCGTCGCCGACAAGTCGTACTCGCATACCAGTAAGTTTGCCGTCATTATCAAAGCCTGTTTCACAATATTGGACTTGTGCTCGCGAGTGAGCGAGGGCAACCATGTCTTCGCTACGGGTTTCAGTCCACGTCACTGGCCTATTGAATCGTTCTGCAAGCTTAGCTAGGACAGGAAATTCGGCGTACATTCCTGCTTTTGCCCCGAAACCTCCACCGACGTCGGGAGCTATCACTCGAATCGTTTCTGCGTCACGTTGTAATGCGTCAGCAAGCTTATCTTTCAAACTATGGGGCATTTGTGTCGCGCAATAAAATGTTAAGCGACCGTCATCACCACAAATTGCTGCTGCTGAATTTGGTTCTAGTGGGGCGCCAGCAACTCGTTGGTTAACATATCGTCCTCGAACAACATGTGTTGCATCTGCGAGCACATCTTCTGCTGGGTCAGCGAGCGTGAATGCGACATTGTTTCCTTGCGCAGGAAAAATAGGTTCGCTATCTTCATCAAGGGCCGTTTCTGGGTCAACGATTGTGGGGAGATAGTCGTAATCAATGTAAACAAGTTCTGACGCGTCGACTGCTTGTTCAAATGTTTCAGCGACAATCACGACGATGGGGTCTCCTACATACCGGACAGTGTCAGTGGCAAGTGGAGTTCGTGCAAAGGTCTCACTCACCATTTGTAGTCCCGGGTTGATCGCACCTATTCCAATTTCATCTGCTGTGATAACTCCGATAACGCCGGGAGCGTTTCGTGCATCATCAATGTTGATTTCTGTGATTCGGGCATGGGCAGCAGTTGAACGAACAAAGTAGGCGTACGCGACGTTCTCTAATTCAAGATCGTAGACGTATGTTCCACCATCTGTGAGAAGATGCATATCTTCTGTTCTTGGGACACGATTTCCTAGTATTGATCCAACCACGAAAAAAGATTACCGCATACAGGGATTAAGAATGTAGTTGGAACAAATGAAATTAAATGCATTTACTACACCAACAGGTTTTCGCATCCGGTACCGGAAAGACATTCTTCTACACGTGCCTGATCAGTTGATGAGAGGTTATCGAATGCTTCACGAATCCATTGCAAACACTTTGCCTGATATTTAAACGGTGCTTGTCGATACTCAGATCGTGTAATTTCACATACCACTTCATCAGATCCAGATTTGAGTGCTTCATAATTGGCGATCATGAAGGGGGCATATGTTTTCCCAGCTTCGTGTAATAGCTCGACAATTGTTTCCTCAAGTGCTTCCAGCGTCACCCATCCTTCATTGCCGTTGATTTCCCACCAAGACAGATCATCGACGCGTTGGACCCAATTCACTACCCTTGGTGCTCGTTTGACTGCGATAGCCATCGGTGTCGGATCCTGCCACAACAGAGGTTTCAATTGACCGTAGAGAGCAAAGTCGGTTCTTCCTGGCCGATCTCCAAAAATAAATTCTTGTGATTGGAAATGCTGTTCTAGTATGTCAAGCGTATCCATATATGAATTCTCTAAAATGTGTGTATTGCTGTCCGTAGACCCGATCATGGCTCGTCTGCCAACTTGTCGTTTAATAATGAAATCATGTGCTTTGGTGTGCATAGCTTCAGGTAATTGAAGGTTCTGGTCAAGTGGAAGGAGCTGCCCGGCTTTTTCAATATCGTCTTCGTAGGTCCAACGATAGTGATACATAATTTTTGTGACCCATTCATCAGCAAAGTCCTCAAGTAAGAAATCAATGAACGCCAATGCTTGATCCTGCGGGACAAGGCTTCTGTTGCTGTATTCCTTCTCTAATCGCGTTATCTGCGGAGATGAGTCAACCATGACATCTCTATACCCGCCCTTACCGTCAGGCCAGGCCAAAACTGGAATGACTGGAACAGGAGGTGCAGGAAGATCATCCCATTTAGAGTTACGCAAAACCCACCGATACGGGATATGACGGTAACGAAGCACAGCCCTCATCTTCATGCTGTATGGAGAAGAAAATGCGCCACCAATAACTAAAGAGGAATTAGACATAGTCGAAGTTTAAGAGATAACTATCCTTGGGCAAATCTAGCTACTGAACTGTCGCCTACTACTTCTCTTGGATTCGGACTTCGAGGATTTGTTGACCTCGGTTCGTTGGATTCGCTGGATCTCGAAGATCAATAGCAGAAAGAACGTCATCTCCTTCAATAAGTTTTCCAAATATTGAATAGTTGCCATCGAGATGAGATGTAGCAGCGAAGGTAATGAAGAACTGGCTTCCATTTGTGTCAGGTCCCGAGTTAGCCATTGCAAGAATGCCCCGAGTATCAAAAACGAGGCTTTCGTCTATTTCATCTTCGAACCGGTACCCAGGGCTTCCAGTTCCAATACCAGTCGGGTCGCCTCCTTGCGCCATGAAGCCTTCCAAGACTCGATGAAACGTAATTCCGTCGAAATAACCGTCTCTGGATAAGCTCACAAAATTATTTACCGCCAAAGGAGCTTTGTCAGCATAAAGTTCGAATGTCATTGATCCATCACTGGTAATGATCGTGGCTTCATATTCTTTCTCGTCTTGGAGCGAATTTGGGGGTGGAGCTACATAAAGATTATTCCTTAATAAAGGAGAAACTGTTGTAAGCGTTCGTTGCCCTGACCAGGGAATAAAGCTTTCGGGGATTTCTTGCAAGTAATCAGCGAATAAAGGTTCTTCACATAATTCAACAAGTTGCGTGATGTCTTCCAACTGTTGTGGATTTTGTGAAACGAATGCTGCCTCCCAAAAGCTGTTTATCTCTGGGTAGTCATTGAGTTCATTTACTAAGCAATCTTGATTCACTGCTTTTTGGAACGATTGGAGTTGCTCGTACTGCAACGAGAGTTGGCTGGCAATGATATCGATTGACACGCATGTATTTAATGTTTCTATTGTTTGCGCAGCGGATTCTGCTGGTACCCCAATTCCAGCGGTGATTGCGGCCATCCCAAGGAACGTGTTCTCTGAAGAATCATTTAAAAATATTTGATTTAGGCATGCACTAAGTTCAGGGTTTTGTTCATTGAGAGAAAGTCCGAGGGCAATTGCGTCACTCATTCGTTGCTGCCCCACGCAATCTCGGACATTGGTGATGAGACTTTTGAAATAGGTGGGGGTAAGTGCCGCGTTTTGGTTAAGAACAGATGAGATGGCCTCTGCGAATTCTTCATTATCTATCGCAGCTGTGAAGAGGCATTCCCGGTCTGTTTCAGAGATTTCGTCACCAAGCAGAGATTGCGCTATTTGCGCGGCGAATGCGACCTCGGCCGGTATTGATATATCGGGTGACGAATCTGATTCAACTTGTGTTGTTGATGATGAGGCTGATGTTGGTGGAGTCTTTTCAGCTTGGGGTGTCTCATTAGTGTCATTTCCGCCACATGCAACACAGGTCAAGAACGCTAATGCGATAACTGGAGCTAAGAGCTTTGACGTATTGAATGCCATATGTAGTCTTATCAAAGTATTGGGGTTTCTCAACCACGTGAAAGCTTTCTTTTCGTTTTGCGAAAAGACAGGTGAGTAAGACATGGGTAGTACCTAATTGGGAACTAGCCTTATGGAAGAGAGAAAGGAGCGTCATGAGTGAAGATGAAACTGTTTGGCTAACACAGTTCAGTCATGGAGCGGGTTGAGGCTGCAAACTCGACCCGAGTGAATTAGCTCACGTGGTGGGCGCTCTGAACATAAATGATAATCCGAATGTTTTAGTGGGGTTAGATACAGGCGACGACGCCGGTGTCTGGGACCTCGGAGATGGACGCGCCCTAATTTCAACTGTTGATTTCATTACACCGCTAGTAAATGATGCCCGAGCGTGGGGTCAGATCGCAGCTGCGAATAGTTTGTCAGATGTTTACGCCATGGGCGGTAAACCACTCTTTGGGTTGAACCTAGTTGGGTGGAATAATGACGAACTTCCCTCTTCAATGTTGTCAGAGGTTCTAGCGGGTGGTTTGGACATTGCTGAACAGGCTGGCATGGTAATCATCGGTGGTCACACTATTTCTGATCCTGAACCGAAGTACGGCATGGCAATAACTGGAGAAGTCGATTCGGAAAAAATGTTGACAAATGATGGCTTGAAGCAAGGCCAAGATCTTATATTGACAAAGCCATTAGGTGTAGGGGTCATCGCGACCGCTATTAAAGCAGGCATCGCAGGCAAAAACATTATTGATGCAACTGTTTCGTCAATGACACAACTCAATGATGTTGCTTCTGAAGTAGCTGTAGTAGCGGGCGTTACCGGAGCAACAGATGTAACTGGATTTGGGCTGCTCGGCCATCTTGGGAAAATGGTTTTGGCATCTGATATTGACGTAGTCATCAATGTCGAAAGCATTAATTTCCTTCCGGGTGCGAAACAATTTGCTGAAGATGGTGTCATACCAGGTGGAACACGACGCAATCTGGCTTGGGTTGAGAATCAAATAGATGCAGGTTCCTTTGGTGACACTGACCTTCTTCTGTTAGCGGATGCGCAGACATCTGGTGGTCTCATATTTGGTATAGATAAGAGCAGATCTGCTGAAGCGTGCGCCGAACTGAATGAAAGAGGTGTCGCAGCAACTGTTATTGGCGAAACTGATGCTGATGCGGGAACTGGGACAATACGCCTTCGATAATGAGTTCATCTAGAATGGTTATATGACGCTTTCATTGGACCCTCACCCAATATTTAATGGTCGGTCAGGCCCTGTTCTGGTTGTGGTTGCCGACGGTGTAGGGATTGCTCCAGATGAACCGCATAATGCAGTCACACAGGCCGTCACCCCAACCCTTGATGCTTTACTCGCATCTGATTTCTCTACGCAGTTGGCTGCACATGGGAAAGCAGTAGGGCTTCCAACTGATGATGACATGGGTAATAGTGAGGTGGGGCACAACGCTATAGGGTCTGGGCGCATATTTGCGCAAGGAGCAAAACTAGTCAATCAAGCTTTAGACTCCGGGTCTATTTTTGAAACCGAAGTATGGCAAGAAGCTATCAGCCATGGCCAAGCAAACACTCTGCATTTCATTGGGCTTCATTCAGATGGAAACGTCCATAGCCATATCGGCCACCTTCACCAATTAATGCAACGAGCAGCAAGTGATGGAGTGGCCCGCATTCGGCTTCATCTACTTCTAGATGGGAGAGATACACCTCCCCGATCAGCGCTGGAATACATTCAAAGAACTGAATTAAAAATTGCTGAACTTAATGAATCACTTGAGGTTGATATTCAGATTGCTTCAGGTGGTGGGCGAATGACGATAACAATGGACCGGTATGAGGCTGACTGGGGCATGGTTGAGCAAGGCTATAACTGCCATACGCATGGAATTGGAAGACCGTTCAGTTCTGCTAGTGAGGCAATTGTAACCCTCTACCAAGAGAGCGAACAAGGGGATCAATACCTTGAACCTTTCACTATTACAGATATGGAAGGTGATCCGGTAGGGACGATAAGTGACGGTGATTCAGTTATATTGTTTAACTTTCGCGGAGATCGAGCCATTGAAATATCCCAAGCATTTGAAAACCCTGATTTTGATAAATTCGACCGTGGGAACTCACCAAATGTTTTCTTTGCAGGAATGCTTCAATACGACGGGGACCTCCTTGTCCCAAACAAATATCTCGTTGACCCACCAGTTATTGATAGAACTATGGGCGAATACCTAGCAGTAATGGGAATTACTTCCTTTGCGATCAGCGAAACACAAAAATTCGGTCACGTGACCTACTTCTGGAATGGGAACAGAAGCGGTTACATCAACGATGAATTAGAAAACTATATTGAAATACCCTCGGATAATGTCGCTTTTGATGAAGCCCCAGCGATGAAAGCCCAAGAAATCACCGACGCTACAATTGCGTTACTTCGTTCAGAGAAATACCGATACGGGAGGATCAACTTCGCAAATGGGGACATGGTTGGGCATACAGGAAATTTGGATGCAGCGATCTCAGCTATGGAAACAGTCGATAATTGTGTTCAGCAACTGCTTGACGTAATTCAAGAGTTGGATGGCATTCTCATATACACATCTGACCATGGCAACGCTGACCAAATGTTTACAAAAACAAATAGTGGTGAACGGATTGCTATGACCTCACACACCCTTGCTCCAGTTCCATTTGTAATCTTCGACCCACAGAATAATGACGAGTACGATCTGACTCCACCGAATGATGCTGGGTTGAGCCACATAGCATCTACGACATTAAACCTTCTGGGTTTCAAAGAACCCGATGACTATCAACCGAGTCTGCTCACCTTTATATAACTCAGGTTCTGGGTTTAAGTCCCAGGGGGCGCACCAACAAACTCCGATCAATGAAAATAAGGCCTTCGATTAGTATTAATACTAGTAACCACAAAGAGGCTTAAATCTAAACGGTCGGAGAGTGTTCTCGAGCACTAGGGGGCGTACGACCAGTCTTATAACAATAGGATTCAATTACTTGCTAAAGCTACTTCTTCGATTTCTTAGCTTCCTGAATCTTTCCAATAGGTTGAGTTTCCCAAACTAAACAGTAATAAAACCATCCAATATA
>MDTC01041233.1_pt1 | contig 12398 bp, 10 predicted proteins | sample 811181 | NCBI WGS metagenome assembly MDTC01 (sample SAMN05326644, study PRJNA326480) | marine metagenome | isolation source: seawater | place: Pacific Ocean: North | collected 2011
CTTGTATCATTTTAGCTTTCAACGTTATGGAGTCTTGTAAATTTGACTGTACTGCTTGTAGCTGATGTTCAAGCTTTAGTTCCTTGGAATTGCATTTACTTTGTAATTGTTGTAGTGCTAGCTGTTTATTCAACAGGTTTCCGTTCAAATGGTCTACTTGACTCCGTAATTGTGATATCAATTGAGTGTCTTCAGTTTCTTGTTGTTTTTGTTGCTGTTGTTGCAGTTGCTGTGCTTTGTGATTGTGTTGTAATGCCTTAATCTGTTTATCAGCTTGTGCCTTTTCCATGTGTAACGATTGTAGTGATAACTCTTGTTGCAAGTTTTGTTCTTTGATAGTATCTAACTGAGATTGGGCACGTGTTAGTTTGTTTTTTAATGCCTCGTACTGCTGTGCATGTTGTTGTCGTTGCTGTTGTTGTACCTGAAGTTGTTGTTGTTGCTGCTTATCACGTTGTTTCTCTTGCTGTTCAATCTTTTCCTTCAGTTGTGATACTTGAGTTTGACATTCTTGTTCACATTTGTGGTATGCTTGATGAACAATGCTCTTTTGTTCTTGGCAGCCTTTGTATTCATTCTGAAGTGTATTATTTTCGGTAGTGCACTTCATTTGTAAAGACTCAAGCAAAGCATTTGCTTGATTTATCTTATTCAATCTTTCTTGGATGCGAACCACTTCAGCTTTTGCCTCTTTTGCTTCCGCTTGGGATTGGTTTGCTTCCAATTGGGATTGTTTTATGGTTGTTGTATTCTCTGCTTGTTTATGTTGTATTTGTGAAAGTTCAGTAAGTAATTTAGTATGTTTTGCTGTGCATTCAGATTTAAGCTTCAACAAATTTTTGTATTGGTCTTGCAGAGATTTATTTTTTGTAAACAACTTTTGTTTTTGCGTGTTCAATTCATTAACCCTTTTGTGGTATGTTTGTAGCCTTTGGTTTTGGGTTAAGGCAATAAAGTCTTTCGCTATGTTTTGAATTTGGAGTTGTCTCTGCGCTGCGTGGTTTTGATTTTGGCATTTGCTTTTGAGAATAACATATTTTACTTGTGTTCGTGAACGAGGGCAAGGTGGACACTGCTTCTTCAGTTTTTGGGTGTGTTTTTGGGTGTGTTTTTTCTTCTGGTCGTTTGGTTTCTTTTGTGTCTTATTCTTCTTCATTTTAAATAAACTGTTATTTACTGTTATTTACTGTTATTCAATAGTAGTTATAATTTTTTCTTTTTTTTTTATTTATTCCCTTTTTTTTATTAAAACCAATAAAACCTCTTTATTATAACAACCTAATAAGCAAAAAAAAAAAATGGAATTAAATAATAAAGACTTCAATAAAGACTTCAATAGAGATTTTAAAAAAATTTTAAAAAAAGGATTTCTGTATAATGATTTGAATCTCAAAAAACAAGAAGAATGTATTGCATTTTATAAACATCATTATGAAACGCTAAATACCAAGAACCAAACATTAAAAACAAATGCGCTACAATTTTATAATATAAGCAGTCCAAAAGACCAAGAAATAATATCTTGTTATTTTTTCTATATTTTTGTATGGCATCGATACCATGTGTTGATACCTGACTCTTTTATAAAAAAAATAACCCCATTTCATAATAAAGTGGTTGTATTATTAATACCTATGCTTAGGTGTCCCTATTTAGAAATGCGACACCTTTACGATACTCTATTTATTTAGTACTCTTGTACTCTTGTACTCTTGTACTCTTGTACTCTTTTACTCTTGTACTTTTCTACTTTAGTACTTTTGTACTCTTGTACTTTGTTTACCGTCTTCCCAATGCTCTTAATCCTGGTCCTGGAAGCCGTGGAAAGAATCTTGGCCCCGTTATGGGAGGTAAACCAAGTGCAAGTCGGCGGGAATTAATAATGACCATGGTTACAATTAATGTAATAAATAGAAAAAATATGACACCAAAGATTGATCCGACAATAGTAGCTATTTGATCTGAATTTGACGATGAGTTGTCAGTTAATAATTTAAATTTTTTCTTGATAAATGCTATAGTGTTGTTTATTTTCGATTTTAATTTTTGTTTTTGATGTTCTTGTGAAGCTGTTTGAGTAAGACGATGATGACTTGGTATTTTGTTAAAATTTCGTTGTTGTAAGGTGGTGTTATTTTTTAAAATACGAGATTTCATTTTTAATATTTAAGGTATTGGTCTATTGTAATTGTAATTGATTTATGTTTTTTTTTAAAAGAATTTAAAATATTACGATCGTAGATTTTACAGTTAATTCTCAGTTATTTTATTTGAAAATTGAAAAATCTACCAAAAAATAATAATAAAAAGCCTATTAATAGCATACATAATCCAATAATAATAAACTTATTTGGTTTTTCTTTAAAATAATATATACCGATGAGAGCCAAAAATATAACAGCGAGAGAGGTACGCATTGGTACGAATTTGCTAAGACCCGACACCGGTCGTGAAAACCATTCAAGCACAAGGTAAAAGCCAACTATAGCGATGACTACTGAAGCAACAATAAGTAGATACCCCTTATAAGATATTTTTTTCAAGTCTTGGACAAACGATGCTCGATTTTTGGTTTGATTTGAGCCTGCTCCCACAAACATAATTAGCACCGCTATTAAAGTGACAAACGTCCAGGTAAGTCCAAACTGAAGTGTGAAAAAAGTGCTGGTACTAATATTTTCTTTCTGCTTGAAGTACTTCAGTGAAAACCAGAGCAAAATGTTACTTATTAATGAAACTACCAAAACGCTTGACCCAAAAGTGATGTCCTTGTCGATAGACAGAGCCGACAGAGTCGATAGAGCAGGTAAACTGGCCATTTATGTAAAAATTTGTGGTCAACTTTTTACCGTGTGTTAGTATGTTAGTATGTCAGTACACAACAAAAAATGGCTAAGTGGTTTTATATTGTTTCTTTTTAAAAAAAAATATAGCAACGGGTTTTGTACACTAAGTGAAATATGAAAAACAAGTCTGCAGTAACTACTACACAATCTAAGTATATAGACCTCATTCAATATACAAAGAATTGCAAAACTCTACTTCTACCGATAAAAGCATTCATTGATAAAGCATTAGATTATATATATCGTAACGATTCTTATGGGTCTAACGATTCTCATGGGTCTCATGGGTCTCATGAGTCCCATTGTGTTTGCTTTGATATAGATGAAACATTATTGACTGCCGATGAAGATGAAACCATTACACGACATCCATTTGGATATGCTTTATACAAGTATTGTCTGAAATTAAAGATACCAATTATTTTGGTAACTGCAAGGACAGGAAGTGACGCTTCAAAGAAGTATCTCCTTGAACAATTGAAAACTGTCGAAATAAATAAATTTGAAGCGTTGTATATGCAAGGACGGGAAGATACCGACACTGCCATATATAAACAAAAATGTAGGCATTCAATTGCTGAAAAGTATGGCAATATCTTATTGTCCTGTGGCGATCAAATAAGTGATCATTTTGCAAATGATTCATTGTCCGTGGATACAATTTTCTGTGAAAATACTTACTACGCATTCATAAACTATAAGGATGAAACGACAGTTCTTAACATCAAATTTGCCACTGACATTTATTAACCTTTAGCAGATATGCATTAACCTATATGCATTAACCTATATGCATTAACCTATATTCATTACCAACTGACTCATGTTCTTTGAATTATTTTTTTCTTTGTTTAAACTGAATGATAATGATAATAATTAATACAATACATAGTAAAACAAGCCCACCAGGGATGGTATAAATGCGAGGAAAGTTATGGCCTAACGTGCTCTCCAAAAAATTACTAGAACATATCGAGTTTCCCGCACGATAGAGTTTCAGGCCTTTTTGAATGCAGTCACTCACGTAACGATCGATATGCATTGAAATAGGGTAAGCAAATTTTAGAAGTATATTAGCTGCTTGGGGGGTACAATAGTAACACTGTAAGCCGTAGAAATCATAACTTATAGGAAAGATCTCATTGGACGATTGAAATCGAGTTTTTAGTCTTCCAATATAGCCATCGGATCCAAGGTGTAGAAGACTCAACATATCAACATCAATGCCTTCATTTTTTTTATCCACATACTTCAAAGCGTGTTGTGTTTTTCTTAGCTGATTCTGGTACATTGCAATATCATCTTCACAAATAATCATAGGCTGTCGGCGCCTAACAACTTCTTTCCACGCTCGTATATGGCTATCAGCACAAGCAGCTTGCTGAATGCGAGTGAGATCATTGACTGAAACTTGTGATCGTCTATCATTAATTGAAGTCAGCGCATGGGGATGGACGTTATTCATATCAAGCGTATCAGGTGTTGTTGCTTGAAGGAAACTGATTCGCTTACCTTGTGTAAATTCCATATCCTCTAGCATTTTGTAACACTGTTTTCCTCGGGTATCCATTTTTGATTCCAGAGCAATGATCAGAGTATCGAAAGCAGGTACATTACTTTCTGTGGAGAAAGTGGACAAAGTGGAATTCTGCATTCTAGCGAAACGCTGGATTAGCGAATCAGTGGATCAGTGGATTAAAGGATCAGTGAATCAGTGGATCAGTGGATCAGTGGATCAGTGGATCAGTGGATCAGTGGATCAGTGGATCAGTATGTAATCAAGTTTTTAATAATCTATAAATTAATGAGCAACATTTTTAATAGTATGTCATCATGCAGTATGGTCGTCATGCAGTCTGGTGAATTTGACTTCGAGTATTTTGTAAGTGACTTTTATGTGATCTAATAGTGTCGCGAATGGTTTGTATCTTGTTTTCTTTTAAAGCTTCTGATACATTATCTTTCAGCATAATCATTGGTCTCAAACTTAATATGACTGAAATCGGAACTCTCTCTGGATAATATATCGGTGACGTTGTACCTTCATTAGTGTTGCAAGTACCAACGATGGTGCACACACGCTGCAATATTGTTTTTCGACTGCCTTTCAGGGATCTGTATTGTTCTTCAATCGAAAGCTTCAGTGAAGGTAATTTGCTGTACCTAATAATATAACGGATCCAAAACAAGTAATGATGTACTACATCTGTTTTTAGGTCAGCATTGCTTTCATCGTATTTCTTGATGAATTCTTTGAGCAAACTAAAATAGAGGTTGTTGGTGCATCTACGATGATTGTCTTTTTGCTGTGGGTTACTGTTTATATCAAAGCCAAAGATAATCCTGAGCACTTTTTTGAAAATCTTCCGTTTGTCTTGGTATTTGGTAAAGTAAAAGAATGCAAAATCCTTCCACTTTCGTTCAATCCTTGATAGATCGTTTTGCATCTCATTTTTTTGTTGATTTTTTGCACTGAAAAGATCTAAAAACTGCTTACAACCACCACGACTGCTTCGTGTGGTCTCGTCTTTCAATCGTTTCCCACCATGTCCCTTCATCTCATAAAAATAGTAGTCAATCATTTTCTGCATTTGTATTGTTGTTAGAGAAGTTCGTCGCCAAGTGAAATAAACATGATCTTCGTTGGCGTCGTCATTGGTGTTTTCATCATGTTGAGAATTGTCGTTGTCCTCATGTTGAGAATTGTTGTTCTCGTTGTCCTCGTTGTCCTCGTTTTGAGATATTGCATCTGAGGTACTATTCGTTGGCATTTCTGGCATTGATTCAGACAATGGTTGATGACAGTCTTGGTGTATCTGATCATCAACACTTTGAGCAGAAGCATCATCATCAAAATATTCATCATCATCAACATGATGATCATCATCATCATCAAAATGATCATAATCATGACATGAATTATTGTAGCACTCACCACTGTCACCGCTGTTATCACTACCACCACTGTTATTACTGTCATCTCTGTCACCACTGTCACCACTGTTATTACTGTCATCACTATCATCTCTACTACCGTCGTCAAGAAAATCGTCACGTCGACTGTTGTTCTTACATGCTTGAGAGACCTCCATGCCCATAGCTAATCGTTTGTGTGGTGGTGCAAGTGGAGTTTTATCTGTGTTTGTGTTTGTGTTTGTGGTTACAAATTGTCTTTTTCGTGAACATTGCACTGGTTGTGGTGTACGAGCGCCTGGAAAAAGGTTCTTATTAATTGTTTCATAAGCTTCCTGTGTTTCTTGTGTTTCCTGTGCTTCATATGGAGAAGATGGTGTGAAGGGTGTAGTCGCTTCAGACGTTGACGCGTGGTTGTGCTGAAATATACTTAGATTCCAATACATATTGCTTATCTCTTTGAATTTTTGGTCTGTGTCATCAATAAACTCTTGGGAAAGACAAATATTGTCATCATCATCAGAACCTTCAGGATCAAACACGTGTGTTGTCGCTTCATGTAACTTGCTTGCAACTTCTGCATATAGCTCGCCAAAGCTTTGTATCATATCATTGACGACTTCACGATCACTAGATGTAAGCGTATCCTTTAAAAAAGAGCGAGTGTCAAGTAAGAAGAGTCGGTAAGGGACTGGAAAGTGTCCAATCCATTCTTTATCTCGCGTCTTCACTATCTTATTGAGTAAAAAATCATCATGATCTTTGTTTTCGATTGCAAGAAAAATTGATTCATACATGTCATCAAAACCATCAACTTCAAATTGTGTACATCTTCTGTTTAAAAGTGTTTGGGCTGTGACATTGAAGCATTGCGTAGATAAATCCTTTTGAAATCCGAATAGCCGTAAAGCTGTTTTGTATAAGATTGAAGTTAGTTTTTTCCTCGGCGACTTTTGTAGTGTTTCTAACAGAGCATTGTTAGATTCCCTGCTACCTTGAAATCCTATATTTAGTGTCAAATCGACGTTACGCCTAGAAACTTGCCGACCACTTCCTTTATGTCGATGTTGATGCAGATCACGTCGGCATATAAAAAGCTCCCTAGGACTTTTCGGTTTTGGTTGGGGGCTTTGAGAACCGACAATGCCAGCCGGAGTCGATAGAGTGCTATCGTACATAGAAACGTCAGTCGTAGAAACGTCAGTCTGTTCTCCAAAATACTGATCGATGTCTTCAAATTCGTTGTCTAATGTATCGTCCTGTTGCAAGTAAGAGTCCTCTGTCAATTGTGAGTCCGTTCTCAATTGCGAGTCCACTGACAAATGCGAGTCCTCTGTCAATTGCGAGTCTGTTGTCAATTGTGAAGAAGTTTTTATTGAAAACATTGTGAAAAATTACGTTGTCAAAGTAATACACGGTATTATCAAAAAAAAAAAATATGAAACACCATACACACACACACACACACACATACACACACACACAATGTGTAGCGTCGGGTAATGTAAGACGTCTCATTATGAGTTAGATACGTTACACAATGAGCAGCGTTGACGACGTACAATGGGTACTGGTTGCACACACATCCACGCACACACACATCCACTCACCACGCACACACACATCCACTCACCACACACACACACACACCCACGCACCAAGCACCTACCCACGCACACACGCACACACGCACACACGCACACACGCACGTACATACACATGTACATACACACGTACATACACCCTTACACCACGCACCCACCCGCCATGGTATGATTCATTCTTTGCGTTGTTATGCCTTGTCTTTTGTCATGATAAATCTTTGAAACACTCTGTCTGGTTATTATGCCTTGTCCTTTTGTCATGATGAATCTTTGAAACACTCTGTCTGGTTATTATACCTTGTCTTTTATCATGATAAATCTTTAGACTTCATTTTTGGTTGTTATGCCCTGTCTACTTGTAATCAAATGATGATCCTTGATAAAATCGTAATTTTTAACTGTCACTTTTTCATCATTTTGTTATTGGCCGGTTTTTTATTTTGTACGTATTTATTAGTGTATTTACTATCAACTAAATGTAGAAAATTTATTTAAAATTTTAATGTTTTTTAATCATTTCATAAGATCATGAGATCATGAGATCATGAGTTTATTATTTCATTATTTCATTATTTCAGTATTTCATTTTTGAATTATTTCATTTTGTAATTATTATTTTGATTATTATTTATTTGTTATTTTTTATGAATTTAAAAGTAAATTGATAAAATAATAAGTTGATGAGTTGGTTAATTGGTTCATAAAATGAATGTTTTTAATCAAATGATCAAATAGCAACTTTATTGAACGCTGACAATGAAATAACATTCATGATTCATTATAATATACGAGTTGATCAGATGTGGTTTGCCTATCGGAACATACCATAACAACCATCCAAGGCCATGATAAAACAGATATTATAAAGGAGTTATGAAGGGACATATCAAAGCACGTTAAGGGGCGAAGCGCGGGAAGGGCAGAAATAGGGAGGATGGGAGAGACAAGGGGGTAAGGAGACAGAAGGGAGGGTAAAGAGACAGAAGAAAGGGTAAGGCGACAGGGAGGAGGGTGAGGAGACAGGGAGGAGGGTGAGGAGACAAGGAGGGTGAGGAGACAGGGAGGAGGGTGAGAAGACAGGGAGGAGGGTGAGGAGACAGGGAGGAGACAAGGAGGGTAGGGAGACAGCGTGGAAGACAAAAAAGACCCAAGGTGTGTTGTGCTGTTTTGAGGCGTTCTAACAAAGAGCATACAAATAATAAAACTTCAAATTTAGTACGTTTTTTTTTCGACGCACTGACCTTAAACAGAAAAAGGTAGAATGAATCACGCTCAACAAAGTAAGCCACTCGTTGACAAATGCGAAGATTTACTTTTGTCCTCTGACGAAGACAGCTCTGACGAAGAAGACAAAATTATTATTAAACTTCTTGGGCCACTTCAAGGTAACCAAGTACCAGACAAAATCATTGACCTCAGCATGCTATCAACTGACAATGAAAGTGAAGGTGCAGAAGATGAAGTAGATGATGAAGAAGAAGAAGAGAAGAGATTTCTAGAGTACAGAGCAAAAAAAAAACAGGTATTAGACGCTTTGGACGAAACAGAAAAGAACATCATTTGCTACAAATTTTTTGCAGCGTATCAACAGTACATTCCTGGTTGCGACACAACTGCTTTGTATACTCTACTTTTTGCAAGAATAAAAATGACACAAGCCAACGCAATTGCAGAACGGAATATTGTTCAATCAGACTACAGTATGATACCAGATGGCTATCACGACATGGCAGCTAGTAAAATCCTAGAGTTTTTATCCAACCATAACATTGATTATCATGAATATGATGCAACTCAACCTGGTTTCTACAAAGAACTTTGTGAAAAATATGATATAGTGAGTGAATATATCTGAAAATCGTAATGAGTAGCTGTCGCAACAACACTTTTATGTTATTTTAGTATTAAACTAATCATATTCAGGTGTGTAGGTATTACAAGTGTGTAAGTATATTTACAAGTGTGTAAGTATTACAAGTGTATAAGTATATTTACAAGTGTGTAACGTGTATAAGTTTAAATGTTTGATGATTTTACATAGTTACTAGGTCTATGAGTCTTTATGAGTCTGTTTGGGTCTGTGTGAAGGGTTCAACCAATTATACAGCACTCTTATTTCTTGTTTCAAGCTTTCAATTTGTTTTTGTTGAGATTTCACAGCTTCTACTAATACGGCAATTAAATGAGTATATTTCACTCCTTTATTCTTGTTTTTCTTGCTCTCATGAACCACTGAATGTGGCATGCTGTCAAGTAATTGTTGGGCGATACATCCATATGATACTTGGTTATTTGACTGCCATTGATATTTGCAGCCATCGATTTTTTGTAATATGCCCAGAGCATTTTGTATTGGCTGAATATTTTTTTTCAATTCCTTATCACTATCAAGAATTAACTCTTGGCAGTGTACATTAGCATACGATTTTATGTCTCCCTGCACCTCAAGATCATATGAATCTGTCTGGGAGTTGGTAGTCGTCCCTATCAATACATTTTTATTGATATGATATATGCTTGACGACGTTTCTGTCCACAGTGACTGAAAGCTCGACAATCCTCTGCTTCCTGTATATCTAAAGAATGAGATTCTTGGTAACAACGTACTAGAAACATAACTTTGGACAGTCTCATAATGGAAGAACGTTAAAATGCCATGATCGACATCAATGACCCACTCCCCTGTGCCGTCGTAAATGCGATTGTTAGCTGATGAATACAATTCCACGCCGTACGATCCTTGAGAATCTAAAGAAAAGGGTAAGCTGTATTGAAGTAGATTAGTGGTGCCACTCATACATTTATAAGCCTTGTTGTTTCCATTAGTTACTATCGACATCTGTGCTTTATAGACATATTGTATCGGGTATGTAGAGTGATTGATTGTGTCGCCATTATTCATAGATGCTTTAAAAGTGGCTAACGTCGTATCAGCTATACCGGTATCCCATCCATCCACTGGAACAGACGAAGGCACATCCTGGGATAAAATCTGGGACTGTAGAATCAGTTTCTGGCCATTAGACGATGACGGCTCACTATAAAATGGTAAATTCACATCTGTTGTAGGTTTATCGAAAAACTTCTTAAACAGTAAATCCACTTTCTCTTCCGTGCTGAACGTTGCCATTCAATATGGTAATAATAGATATAAAGCAATAAGAATATAATTATAAGAAAAACCTGACTCCTTTGGTTAACGCAATTGATGATTCCCTTTGTGCCTACAATATACCTTTTTTTTTATAATAAAAAAATATTTAATATTATATAATTTTAGAGAGAAATGTGTATTCTATTTTTTTTTTCGACATTACTAGTAATACAGTATTAATACACTATATTAATACAATATATTAATACATATTTGTTCTTGGTTGTTGGTTGTTGGTTGTTGTTATATTACATGTAGTTAGGATAATCAATAATTTTTATAACAGCAAAGAAGGTCTGTTGTGTTGCGTCTTCTGAAAGCAATTTATCTAAAAGTAATTCGCATGTCTTCAACCTGCTCAGGTTTATGGACAAATGGGTAGGATCTACAGTCGTTGGAAATCCATTTAGACTAAGTGTCATCTCCTGCGGGGTTTGTGTATTGGACTTGTTATTGTTTTTACCTTGAACAATCCGCTGTAAAATTATGTCAAACTTACTTGAAGTACTTGACGATGATAACGAAGAACAAGATGCTTGTAATTCAAGTAAATCCAGCACAAACACATTAAACACATTAGATGATTTACTTTTGAATGGCTTGATAGCAACAAAGGATTGTTGTAAGGTTGGTTTGGCGGATGTGTAATGCGATTTGTATATTGATACGTAAAACTGAGACATATCTAATCCAGTTTGCAAATAGTGGCGTCCGTCTGTCAGAATGGTATCGAATTCAAAACCACTCCCATTGTGAATGCATTGTTTTAGTGACTTGCTTACATTCGTACCTTTGAAATGAAACACACATGTGTGTGTATCCAAAACAATGTTTTTGGGAAGGTTTACTATCAACTTTTCGTCACCTTTATGAGAAACCGTTTGAATACAGAAGTTGTTATACGCAAGAATGCTATCCGCTGTATAGGTTTGGTCACCAATTGATATAGATGAAAATAATGTATTAAAAATCGAAGCTCCATCTTTGTATGATGGACAAAAATCATGGTAGGATGCTTCTTCACATGTATGAGGTGTCGCAAGACCAATCATTTGATACATACTGTCTTTAGAAGCCTTGTCTCTGTTATCTTTAGGATTGCTTATCTTTGAAAAGTGTAGGTCATGATAAAATGTTTGTAGAGTATTCACACTGTCAATGGTTGAAGGTAATGAAACAGAATTTGAGTTCTTAGAATTTAATGTTTTGAGTTGACTTTTTACTTGTGGTAAACCAATGATCATTTGAAATTCATCAATAATGTCCACCCCTTGTAATTTACCTTTACAAAGTGCTTTTGCTCTAATATTTATGATATCTTTATCTATATGTCTGTTGTTTTGAGTTAGATTTTTGTTGATTATACATAAAGTAGTTCTTACTTGCTTGTTTGATTGAGGTTTGGTCGTGATATTATCTCCTAGTAGACAGAGACACACTGATCCTTTGATAGACATCTTGCTTTAGTATGTGTGTACAATACAAAATAATTTAGTCTAATACAGTATAATACAGTATAATACAGTATATTCTTTAGCTTCTTTTTCTATAAAAAACAGAAAAATATATTAAGAAGGAATAAGGTACTGCTTAATAATGCACAATTTTGAACAACTCAATCTCACATGTGGCATTCAGATTTAGAATGACTTAAGATTATTTTGTGCTTATATAAAAAACTTGACCTTAATCAATCCTACATTTTTTACAAAAAAAAAAATACAACTGTTTCTTCTTGTGCTTTATCGTTCATTATTCATTGCATAGTACGTACAAAGAGACGTCTTTACTTTAAACAATGGCAAAAGCAGCATACAGAACAAATGAAATACAATACTCGAGTAACTCGACGTTCGATGATGCGTCAGTACGAAATGTAGC
>MDTC01181041.1_pt1 | contig 12398 bp, 13 predicted proteins | sample 811181 | NCBI WGS metagenome assembly MDTC01 (sample SAMN05326644, study PRJNA326480) | marine metagenome | isolation source: seawater | place: Pacific Ocean: North | collected 2011
TATGGTCAAAATGAGCCAGATGAAAAAGAACTCAATTCTATACTTCAAAGAATTTTATCTAATCAAGAAGAAGTGAAAAGAATAAGCAATCAAATTATTAGTGAAAAACTACTTGCCATATATAAAGACAAGGTAAGTAAAAAGAAGCAAAAAATTTCTTATGAAAAATACATTGAGATTGCCTACAATAAAAAATAATTAACTTTATATTATGAATTACTCAGAAGAATTTAAAAAATATGCAACAAAACATCACGGTGTTAATTCTATGTATTATAACAAAATAGTAAGCAGTATGACTCCATATATAATTGAAGAAAGGCAACTAAATGTAGCTCAGATGGATGTTTTTTCAAGGTTGATGATGGATAGAATAATTTTTTTAGGTACTGCAATCAATGATTCTGTTGCAAATATAATCCAAGCACAGCTACTTTTTTTAGAAAGTACTGATAAAGAGAAAGACATTCAAATTTACATAAACTCACCTGGTGGTTCAGTTTATGCTGGCCTTGGTATATATGATACAATGCAGTTTATTGGACCTAATGTAGCTACTATTTGCACAGGTATTGCAGCTTCAATGTCAGCGGTCCTTTTGTGTGCTGGTGAAAAAGGTAAAAGATCTGGTTTAACTCATTCAAGAGTTATGATTCACCAACCGCTTGGTGGTGCTCAAGGTCAAGCATCTGATATAGAAATTACTGCTAGAGAAATTGTGAAATTAAAAAAAGAATTATATGAAATAATAGCAAATCATACTGGTCAAAAATATGATAAGGTTTATGAAGATTCTGATAGAGATTATTGGATGAAAGCTCCCGAAGCTAAAAAGTATGGAATGATCGATGAAGTTCTTTCAAAAAAATAACTTATTATGTCAGAAGAAAGATTATCATGTTCTTTTTGTGGATTAAATAAATTACAAACTAAAATCCTTGTTGCTGGTCAAAATGCTCACATATGTGATCAGTGTATTGAACAAGCTTTTTCTATTTTAAATCACCAAAATAATTCTAAAGAAATTTCTATTTCTAGTGAAAAAAATGATTTAACTCCAAAATCAATTAAGAAGTTTTTAGATGACTATGTGATTGGTCAGGATTATTCGAAAAAAGTTATTTCTGTTTGTGTTTACAATCACTATAAAAGAATTTCTCAAAAAATTGATAGTGATAATAGTATTGAAATAGAAAAAAGTAATGTTATTATGGTTGGACCAACTGGTACAGGTAAAACATTAATTGCTAAAACAATAGCAAAAATGTTAGATGTTCCCTTAGCCATTGTTGATGCTACAGTACTAACTGAAGCAGGATACGTTGGAGAAGATGTTGAAAATATATTAACTAGACTTCTGCAAGCATCTGATTATAACATTGAAAAAGCAGAAAAAGGCATAATATTTATTGACGAAATTGATAAAATATCTAGAAAAAGTGATAACCCATCAATTACTAGAGATGTTTCAGGTGAGGGTGTTCAACAAGCTCTGCTAAAATTAATGGAAGGTACTGTTGTTAATGTGCCCCCCAAGGGAGGTAGAAAGCATCCAGATCAAAACTTTATAAAATTAAATACCTCAAATATTCTATTTATAGCTGGTGGTGCATTTAATGGAATCGAAAAAATAATATCAAAAAGATTAAATATGAATGCTGTTGGTTTTAAAAATTCTAAATTAAAATCTGTTGTTAACTCCGACCAAATTGTAAAAAATATTATACCAAATGATTTAAAAGATTTTGGTTTAATTCCAGAAATTCTGGGAAGATTACCAATACTTACATACATGCTACATTTAGATTCAAAAAATTTAAGAAAAATTCTCACCCAACCAAAAAATGCATTGGTTAAGCAATATATAAAGCTGTTTGAAATTGATGGAATATCATTAACATTTGACAACCAAGCGCTTGATTATATTGTGAAAAAAGCATTAGATTTTAAATTAGGTGCAAGAGGATTAAGATCCATTTGTGAATCTATTCTAATAGATGACATGTTTAATTTGCCAGGAACAAAAACAAAGAATTTACTTATTGATAAAAATTACATTAAAATTAAACTGGATGGTTTAAATTTTTCAGGTTTAAAAGAAGCATCTTAAACTAAGACTTTCTGACTCTATAGAATTTCCTATAAAGAACAAAGATTATTACAGCTGTCAAAACATATGGTATTGCAGCTAAGTATGCTATACCATCATTAAGACTTTCAGCAACTTGTTGGTCTGCACCTGATTCCAGCACAGCTTTACACATAGAACATTGGATATAGTAATATCTCATATATAATAAGGTGAGATCATTAAATATACAATCACTCCAGTAACTGCAACATATAACCAAACTGGGAAGGTAATTTTAGCTATTTTTTTATGTGATTTAAATTTTGATTGAAAAGCCCTTGAATAGCTTACCAAAACCATTGGGATAACAATTATTGATAGTAAAATATGAGTTATTAAAATGAAAAAATATAAATATGTAATCGCACCAGTTCCTCCAAAAGGAGTTGGGTCTGATGTTATGTGATAGGCAATGTACATTACTAAAAAAGATAAAGAAAGAGCAATACAGACTTTTATTAAATTTTCATGAATTTTTCTTTTTCCATTTTTGATGTAATAAACTGCTATAATTAGTAATACGGCTGTTATACCGTTTATTGATGCATAAATAGGTGGGAGAAAAGTTAAAGGTTTGGCAATAGGTAAATTATCCATTAAAATTATTGGATCATAGTTAGGAATTCGCATATTAAAAATCAATTTATCATATTCCCATTTAATGAAAAGCAATAATGCTACAACAACAGGAACAACAATAGATACAACCCAAATTAATATGTTATAAATATTATATTTTTTATCCATTTTCTAATAACTTTATTATATCTTCCTTAATCATATCAATGCCCTGTTCTTTCTCACTTTTAGAGTTAATTCCCAAGTAATAAACAATTGGATTTCCATCTTTATCTCTTCTGGATCTAATGTACCCATTCTTATCAATTAAAGCAAAGAAGCCCTGGTGTTCAAACCCTCCAGCAACAGCGGGATTTACACCTGAAAAAATATTAAAACCACTATTTGATAATCTATAAATACTATCAACTTCGCCAGTTAAAAAATGCCAATTTTTAGATTTAATCTGTAATCTTTCTGAATATTCTTTTAATATTTGAGGAGTATCGTTAATTGGATCAATTGTAAATGAAGCGATTCCAAAATCATCTCTATTACCAAACTCCTCATCTAAAATCTTCATATTTTGGTTCATTTCTATACAAATGGATGGACATGATGTAAAAAAGAATTCTGCTACATAAACTTTACCTAGAAAGTCTTCATTTCCTATGTATATATTATCTTGATTTAAAAAAATAAAATTAGGTACTCTTCGTGAAGTACCATTTAATTTTATAAAGGAAAGTTTAGAAGATTGATCAATTGATTTAGTTCTATTAGAATCAACTGTTTTACTCAAACTTAAAGTGCTAAATATTTTTGGTAAAAACCAAAAACTAAAAACTAAAATAATGACACCCAGCCCTAAGTATGACTTATTTTTCATAAATCTTTTCTTGTTATTCCATTCTTCTTTAATGCTAGTCTATATTCAGCAAGAATTACTTTAATATCGTCTAACATAAAATTATTTATATCTGCAACAGACCTAGAATCATATCCAAATTTAATGCCGTTATCATCATTTCTTCCTCTCTGAGATAGTTTTTTATCAATTATATATACATAAGGAGATCCATAATTATAATCTAAATTATTATCTGTCTTTAGACTATTAAAGAGTTTGATAATCAGTTCAGAATTAAGAAAAATAAAATTCCAATTTATCATGTCAGTATTAGTTCCTGAAGCAAGTTTATTTTTTAAATTTTCAGCCAGTTGCTCAGATCCTAACGGACAAATAACAACAAATTGAAAATCATCAAATTGATAAAATCTTTTGTATATCTTTTGATTTAGATTTAAAGCATCACCTTGACGATCATTAATATTACTACCTAAAAAAATTAAGACTGATATTTTATTATCAAATCCTATTTTAGAATAGTTTAAAATATTGTCTACATTTTGCTTTATAACAGGTAATTTTGCAAAATTATTTACTCCAGATGCAAAAAAAAGATAAGCAACTAAAGGCAAGATGAATAGTATAGTAAGTACTATATATTTTTTCAAAATATTTTAATTAAAAGTTCCAACTTACAAAGCCCTCATACATGACGTCGTATATATAGTTTCCCTCAACCAAAAAGATAAAAACAGCATATGCCATTAAAAATAGAAGCGTGATTACAACTGAAACTTGCAGTCCAAATTTTTCATCTCTCATGTGCATAAAGTCCCAAGTAATATAATAAGCTTTTACTAAGGTTAAAATAATAAAAATCCAATTAATCAATTTCATTGATAAGAAATAAGTCATAAGGATTTCAGGTTTTATTATTCCAAGCGCAACTTCAATGGCTGTTACAATAGATAAGAAAATTAAAACCCCCCAAATCTTTTGAATATTAGATTTAAATTTTATTAAACCTCTGAATATTTCTAATTTATGCTCTGTTTTATGTTCCATAAAAATTTACTAAACAAGATAAAAGAAAGTGAAAACAAAAACCCATACTAAATCAACAAAGTGCCAATATAATCCAACTTTTTCAACCATTTCATAATGTCCTCTTCTCTCGTACGTTCCTAACAAAACATTAATGAAAATAATGAGATTTATTATTACACCTGAAAAAACATGAAATCCATGAAATCCTGTTATAAAAAAGAAAAAATCAGCAAATAATCTATTTCCATACTCATTTCTTATAAGGTTAGCACCTTCAACAACATATACACCTTGCATAACCTTTTCAATAGATTGATCCCTATTTAAAATAATTTTATGTCCTTTTTCATCAATTTTCTCAATTCTAACAACAATAGATGGATCAGCTAAAAAACCAGTTTTAACTTCCTCTAAAGTATAATTTGGTAAAGCAGATTCACTTTGAAACCATAAACCGTTACTGCTTTTATGTTGTTCGCGATATTCAGGATTATAAGATGCAAAGTCTTTTAGCGCTAATCTTTTGTTGTTTTCTGAGTCAAGAAATTGAATAATCATTCCGCCTCTAGTTTCTAGAGCTCCATATTCTCCTTTTATGAAATTTTTCCACTCCCAAGCTTGCGATCCAACAAAAACAGCTCCTCCAATTATTGTTAAAAACATGTAAAAGGCAACTCTATCTTTTTGATTATGATGACCCGCATCAACAGCTAAAACCATTGTTACAGACGAAAAAATTAAAATAAATGTCATTAACGCTACATAGTACATTGGAGCATCAATACCGTGTAATCCAGGAAAGTGAGTGAAAACTTCATCAGCAATTGGCCATGAATCAATATTTTTAAATCTAGAAAATCCATAAGCAATTAAAAATCCTGTAAATGTTAGTGCATCTGAAACGATAAAAAACCACATCATTAATTTACCGTAACTAGCGTCTAAAGGTTTGGGTTCAGTGTTTAATTCCGATTGAATTTGAGTAGAAGAAATTGTTGAACTCATTAACTAGAAAACTTTTAACAAAGTTAAGTAATTTTTATCCAAAGAAATAGAAAAATAAAAACAAATAAATCCACAAAATATCAAGAAAATGCCAAAATGTTACCCCGAGATGAAAACCAAGTTTATTTAGTTGGTATTTATTATTAATTGTATTAAATAATAATACTAATAGAACTATAATTCCGGCAATCAAATGAACTGCATGTAATAAAGTTAAAACGTAAATGAATGAGGTTGTTATTGTACTTTGAGCACCAGCAAAATAATAACCCTCATCTATTAAAGTTTTAAATGCATAAAATTGAAAAATACAAAATAAAACACCAAGTAAAAGTGTTATGAATAACCAAATTAACACATTAGTTTTGGATTTATTCTTATTGAGTTTATACTTAGCAATCTGAATTGTTATACTACTTAATACTATAACAATAGTGCTATAAAAAAAAAGTTCTGGTAGTTCAAAATCTACTAACCAATCAGGTCTTCCTTTACTTACTATATATGCACTTGTAAGTCCTGCAAAAGTCATTGTTATACTTAAAAGTGAAAATAAGAGCATCATTTTTTTTGCTCGAACTTTATTTGGATTTAAGATCTTTTCGCTCATAAAAATTTATCAATTATATAAACTAATTGAATTGAAGTTAAATAAAAAATTGTATATAAAAATAAGTTCTTAGCTGAATTAATATCCATCCTATTGTATAAATTAATTGCAAAAAATAACATTATAATTCCTACACACAACACAATTATTAAGCCATAAAAACTTAAAGTCAGTGAACCAGTAAGCCCTGAGTATGGAAAAACTGAAATTATAATCATCCATATTACATATAAAATAATTTGAATGGCAGTTTTTTTATCTCTATTCCCTGTTGGAAGCATGTTAAATCCTGCTTTTTTATAGTCATCATCTAACATCCATCCCAAGGCCCAAAAATGAGGGAATTGCCAAAAAAATTGAATCATAAAAAGTGTCCCAGGCTCAATACCAAATTTATTTGTTGCTGCGACCCATCCTAACATAAATGGAATTGCACCAGGAATTGCTCCTACAAAAACAGATAGTGGTGTGATTGATTTTAGTGGAGTGTAAATACATGTATATATAAAAACAGATAATCCAGCGAAAAAAGCGGTTTTGTAATTTATTGTGTATAAAATTCCTATTCCAGAAATTGTTAAAATAACCGAAATCCAAAAAGCATTTGAACTTGAAATTTTTTTTGTAGGTAAGGGTCTATTTTTAGTTCTATTCATCAATGCATCTTTATCTTTTTCTATTATTTGATTAAATGAATTTGAAGCACCTACCATGCAGTAACCCCCTAAAAGTAAAAGGAGCATATCTAAACCTTCTATTTTATCAGCAGCCAAAATATAGCCCGCAAGAGTTGAAAAAACAACACTTAATGCTAGTCTAACTTTTGTTAATGATAAAAATATTTTTGAATTAATTATAAACACACTATTATTTAAAAGACGGTAAAATTAAAGCAAAAAAAATAGTGAGCAAATAAAACTTTACTGAAGCTTAAAAATGATAGGTATACTGAAAGGAACTCTTACAGGTCTCCCTCTTTGTTTACCAGGCGTCATCTGTGGGAGTTTACCAATAATTCTAGATGCTTCTTTTTCTAAATTTTTATCGGGTCCTCTTGTTCTTATTCCTGATATAGAGCCATCTTTTCCAATAGTAAATTGAATAAAGACTCTTCCTTGAATACCCATTTCTTGGGCTATCTCAGGATATCTAAAATTTTTAGCAATATGCTTCTGAATCTGTTCTTGGAAACACTTTCTTCTTTGAGATTTAGGAACTCTCTCACAACCTGGATATAATGGAACATCTTCAATAATCGCAAATGGAACATCCATGTCCATTTCTTCTTCAACTACTTCAACCTCTTCAACAATTTCTTCTTGATCGGTTTCAGTTGACTCAATAATTGTTTCTTCAATTTCTTCTTCGTCTTCGACTACCTCAATAATTTCTGGAGCTGGTGGTGGTGGTGGTGGTGGTGGTGTTTTAAGTTGTTCAGTAATAGGGATTTCTTCATCATCATCATCATCAACATTTAGGGCAATATAGCCATAACCATCATCATCATAGTTTTTATACTCGATAGCTCTCCACGAAATAAAAAGCACAATGAATAATCCTATTGCAAAATAGAATGAACTTTTTTTGTTTAAATCAGCTTGTGGATTTTTTTTTGACCTCATGCACAGCTAAAGTAATTTTTTTTTTAAATAGTACAAAATAATTGCTCCAAATAAAACTCCAATAATATTTGCAACAAAATCACCAAAATCAAAAAATCTTCCAGATGGAAGCAGGTGTTGTAATATTTCAAGAAACAATCCTAATAAAATGGAATAAATTATAAGATTGAACATTTTAATTTTATTAGACCAAATATTTAATCCCCATATAATTATAAAAATTGAATACATTATAAAATGTATTAGCTTATCCATTTCAAATAATTTAAAGCTTTGGAAACCTAAATCGGGAGCTGGAATTAATGACAATAATATCAATAATAATGTGTAATAAATTGGAATTTTTGAAATACGTTTATTTCCCAATTAAATCAGAATAATCCTTGTTATTTAACAGTTGATTAATTTCATCAAGATTTGAAACTTCAACCTTGATTATCCATCCATCATCATAGGGTGAATCATTAATTGCTTCTGGACTATCAGATAAAGATTCATTAAATTCAATTATTTTGCCAGACATTGGCAAGAATAAGTCTGAAACAGTTTTTACAGCTTCAACTGTTCCAAAAACTTCATCTTTTGCAAGTGTTTCATCAATTGTGTCAACTTCAACATATACAATATCTCCTAATTCACTTTGAGCAAAATCTGTCACACCAATTGTTGCTATATTTCCCTCTAGTTTTACCCATTCATGGTCTTTAGTATATTTTAAATTTTCTTTAATATCCATTTTCCTAAATTATAACTTACTTTAATTAAAAAAAAATATTTTTTCTAATTTCCAAAACTATATCTAAATGTAAATCCAGACCTAATATTTGTTTGAGGAAAAGCAGTTGAAATCTCATACTTAGAAAATAAATGGTCGTAGAAGAAAATAGCTGAAAAGTTTTTGCTTAAAGCGTAGTCAGCACTTAACTTTAATGAAAAAATTGATTGACCTGCTGAAACTTTATTATTATCAATGTCTAAGTTTCTAATTACAGTAATATTTTTTCTAAGATTTAAATCAATCTTTGTATTAAGATCTCCGTTAAAGGTATTTCCATTACTGGCTAAGTTTGATCTGACCCGAAGATTTTTGACTCTGTAACCTAAACCTAAAGTATATTCGTTGCCCCATGACTCAGTAACTAAATTATTAGCTAGGCTCAATGAAACTGCTCTATCTTTAACAACATCAAAAATTATCCTTAATGAGTTTTTTAATTCTAAATCCAATCTTATAAGCGGATTAAACTGCTCTACTAAATTAACATTGGAAAAAATTAATTCATTAAAATAATTTCCAGATAAATCAAAGCCATCCTCTATATAATTAAGGTTATAATTGAAATTATTAATAGTAAAATTTGATCGATAACCATGCTGAACAGAAACCCTCGAAAAAATATTATCAAACAATTCCTCTAGACCGTCGTATTGTAATGTCCAATTTAATTTTGGTTTATTTGATATAGGACTTAATGAAATTTTTGAAATATCAAGTCCTGTATATGCAGAAATAAATGCAGGAATTAAAACAGCTTGATTATTTTTTCCATATCCAAGTGGGAATCCGTCATTATCATAATTAATATTGTTTATATTTTTTAAAGAAATTAATCTATTCGCAATTTGTAATCTATTAGCTTTAAGATTTTCAAAATCATCTGATAAATCAACAGATCTATTTTTAAAAGAAGTTCTTAGCATATTACTTGAGATCGAAAAGTTTCCATAATAATTTGTATTAATTGGGTTGTATTGATTATCAATTATTGAAAAATTCTCAGAAAGATTATTAGAATAATTCCTGTTTGCATTTATATCTATTCTTAAATTATTTAATAATTGTATTTCTGCAGTAATATCAAATTTAGAATTATATATTTTTTGATATTGTTGGTTAAAATTAGAAAAACTTGTCAGCCAACCATTCTTTGCAATTTCATATCTTATATCTTTTTGATCTCCAAATACAAAACCAACTGAGGGTTTTAGAGTACCTAAAAATCCAATTGAGGGTAAATAACCAGGAAGAACCTTTCCAGAATTTTCGCTGTAGGTAGATCTAACTCTTTTAATTGAAGTTAAAATATTAGATACTAATTTTTTATTATCTAATTTTAAACTTCTGTAAAGTTTTTCAAAATTTAAACTTAAGTTAACAGATTGATTATTTGAATTTTGAATTGTATTTACTCTTCCTAATTTATTTCCAAATTCATCAATAACATTGTTTAATATATCGGATCCTCTTTGCCAATTAAAATTGCCACTGTAAGAATAATTTGCATCAATAAAATCTAAGAATGGGAAATATGATATTGGTATATTATAATTTGCTGTCAAATTTTGATTAAAGAAATTAGATTGTCCTACATTAAAAAAGTTGTCAAATAATTCCATCCTATTTCTTTCGTTTATATCCATTTCTTTACTAAAAGATGGCACAAGGCTGGAGTTAGAGGCGTTATAGTTGATTACTAAAGATCTACTAACATTGTGAGAAATTGACATTAGCCAGTCAAACATAAATTTAGCTTGTGTGAATTCAGGAATAGGAATTTGACTATTAGAAATTATGCCTGAATAATTAATCTCTCTAAATTTTTGTTTATAAAGAGTTCTATTAAAATTTCCAGAAAATATTAAGCTGTTTGGAAGAGGATTAAAATTAAATTCCTTCAACCATTTTAAATATTTGGAATCTTTGTTCTTAAAAAAACTTTCAAATGGAAATACATTTAAGCTTTCAAAATTATAGGAATATTGAGCATTAGCCATTACCATTTTTCTGTCTGAGTATTCCATTTCAAAATCCTGGAAATTGTTTTCTGAATAACTGTATGATAAATTCAAGTTTTCTAAATCATAAATTCTTGACTTCTTTTGATTTGTTTTTCTTTTAGACAATCCTAAAACACTAAAACTTTTTGAATTAGATAACATTGTTGATTGATTCATTATTGAATCTCTATTATTGGTAAGATCTAGAATATCGTCTAATTCTATGTCATCATAATAACTATCGTACTTGGGTTTTGAAATTTCTTCTGTGTAAGTATAGCTTACAGGAATTTGTAATCCCCAATTTTCAGGCAAAAGCTGTCCTGCATTTATATTTGTAACTACAGAATATTGACTATAATTTTCATTACTTCTTTCGTTAGGAGATTTATCTACAGAACCAAATCCATCTGTAGAAATTCTTCCACTAAAAGATACATTTGCAAAATCAGCTAAGTTTGCATCAAGATTAGCAACAGCTGCCCAACCACCTTTATTATTTATTTCAGAAAGTCTAAGTTCATTAAACCAAACTTCACCGGATAAGTTTTTTCCGATTTCGTTGGAAGGGTTTTTAAGTCCTAAGGTAATTGTTTTTATTTTTCCCAGAGATGGATTTCCTTTGATTGAAAATTTGTACTTTTTTTCTCCTGGCAGTTTACTAATTAAGCTAAACTCAGTAATTATATTAAGTTCTTCATCAAAATATACAGCTTCATTTGATTGAATTCTTTCAGATATCAATTTTAGTTTAATATTTAAAAACTTTTCCAAATCAAAATCAATAGAATTACTGTCAAGTTGCCAAACTTTTTCAGAGCTAAATCTAGTTGATTGTCCAATATTATATGATGTAGGTTTTAAAGGCACTTCAATTTGATAATAATTTTCATCAATATCATTTCCCAATCTTAGAAAGGCAACTAATCTATTATCAAAATTATTCTCAACTCCATCACCAGGTAGTAAATCTTTTCCTTCAATTGACTCAGAATGGAGATACATTTTTAATTTTTTATAATTTCTAAGATCTAGATTAATATTTTTATAAACAGCTCTTGAATCTTGAGGTTTTAAGTCCTGAATCTTGAGTGACATAGATTGTTCATTTTGTCTAATAATTGAATTATTATTCATAATCTCTTCACGTTCAACCCCTGGTGGTAGGACATAATTTATTGGAGATCTATTTTCATTATCTAAAATATTTACACTACCAATTTCAAAATTTGTTTCTCTATTTATAGTATTATCATTATTTAATGGAAGATTGTATCTCTTCCAATCAGTTTTAACCAAATCGAGTGTTGCAAACCTTAAAGTTATTGGGTTTGAAAACCCTTTTATTGCTAATCTTATAAAACGAATGGTTTTTAAATCACTGATTCCATTAATAGCGCTATAAAAATTACTGTATCTAGTTCCTTCATAATATTCAGGAAAAATAGGTACCTTAAATTGAATCCATCTTGATTGAGATGTATTGCCATTTGCTAATTTAACAGAACTATTTTCTCGGATGTCTGATACAAATGGGTGATTATCTTTTGTAATATTTTTTAATAATGGTATTCTATATTCAAAATAACTATTAACCCTGTTCATTGTATTATCGTTGTTTACATCTTCAACGTCAGGCAAGGTTGTTGAACCTCTATTTTCAGAGGATAAGTTAACTGGCGAATTTCCTTGACTACCATTATAATTTTTATATCTGTTGAGTATTCCTCCATTACGTTGCAAATAATATTCATAATTATCTCCTGATGGGTCATTTATATTTCCATTTGAATAATA
>MDTC01190387.1_pt1 | contig 12394 bp, 10 predicted proteins | sample 811181 | NCBI WGS metagenome assembly MDTC01 (sample SAMN05326644, study PRJNA326480) | marine metagenome | isolation source: seawater | place: Pacific Ocean: North | collected 2011
AATTGGTAGTTCCAAGGTCTATTCCTATAACTTTTCCCATTATTCACCTCTTCTAACAGATTATCTAGAAGCTAATCATTAAAAGTCCGATGTCAATAGCTTAGATAAGATTAATCACGGCTGCTGTAGCCTCTTTCATTGTAGAAGCAGTAGTAATATCAAGGTCCGATTCTTCAAGTATAGCCTTTCCTAAATCAACATTAGTCCCTTCTAAACGAACAACTAATGGAACCTGAATACCTACTTCTTTTGCGGCAGTTATTATACCATCGGCGATAGTATCGCATTTCATGATTCCACCAAAAATATTGACCAGTATAGCCTTAACATTCTTGTCTCTCAGAATCATTTTAAATGCCTGGGTAACTTGTTCCACAGATGCCCCACCTCCAACATCCAAAAAATTTGCGGGTTCAGCACCATGGTGTTTTATGATGTCCATTGTTGCCATTGCCAAGCCAGCCCCATTAACCAGGCAACCTATACTGCCGTTTAATTTTACAAAACTAAAGTCCCATTTTTTTGCCTCTAATTCAGACGGCTCTTCTTCCGTTGGATCGTGGAGTTCGGAATATTCTTTATGCCTAAAAGCGGCATTGTCATCAAAACTAATTTTTGCGTCCAGCGCTTTGATTTCATCTTCATTTGTTGATATCAAAGGATTAACTTCGACTAAAGCACAATCCATTTTGGTAAATAGGTTATACATTCCAAATATAATTTTATTTAGCTGTTTGGTTTGAGCTGAATCAAGCCCAAGAAAATAGGCAACCTTTCTTACATGGAATGGCTGGATACCAACAACTGGGTCTATTGGCTGGGTAAGTAATTTGTCCGGGGTTTCTTGTGCAACCTTTTCGATATCCACTCCACCTTCCGGACTTGCTATGATTACATTTCTCTCCGAACTTCTATCCGTTACAAAAGATAAATAATATTCTTTTTTAATAGAAGAAGAAGCTTCGACATAGACTTTGTTTACAACTTTGCCTTCAGGTCCGGTTTGGTGTGTAACAAGAGTCATCCCTAGCATACTCTTTACCGCCTCTCTAACTTCGGCTGGCGTCTTTACAAGTTTAACACCTCCAGCTTTTCCTCTTCCTCCAGCATGAATCTGAGCTTTTACAACAAATTCGTCTAGGTTTAATGATTTTGCATATTCTTCAGCTTCATTCTCATCTTCAAAAACTTTTCCTTCAGAAGTTGCTATGTTAAATCGTCTAAATAAATCCTTGGCCTGATATTCATGAATATTCATAATTGATAATCCTCTTTGTAAACGATTTATTTTTTTTGAAAGAACTTCCTCCACAACCAGAAAAAAGGGTCGTAAAAGCGATCAACCACTCGCTCCTTAAGAGGTATAATACCATTGTCTGTTATTTGAATGTGCTCAGGGCAGACATCGGTACAACAGCGCGTAATATTGCACATTCCCGATCCATAGCTCTCCTTGATATCAGGAACCCTATCTGCCGTATCCAGAGGATGCATATCTAGGCTAGCAAGTCTAATCATGAATCTTGGTCCAACAAATTTATCTTTTTTACTATGATCTCTTAATATGTGGCAAACATTTTGACACAGATAACACTCGATGCATTTACGAAACTCTTGTATGCGATCAACATCTTCTTGCATCATTACATAATCACCATTATCATTCTTTCGCTCTGGATTAGGGGCAAGTGGGGCAATTCTTTTGTTTTGTTTGTAATTCCAAGAAACATCAGTAACCAAGTCCTTCATCACGGGAAAAGTCTTTATTGGTCGTATCGAGATGGTATCTTCAGAGCTATATTCGTTCATACGTGTCATACATGATAGTTTTGGTTTTCCGTTAATCTCTACACTGCATGATCCACATTTTCCCGCCTTGCAGTTCCAACGTAATCCCAAGTCGTTAGCTTGCTCGGCTTGTATACGATGAATTACATCTAATACGACCATTCCTTTTTCGACTTCGATTTGATAATTTTTCATCTCGCCACCAGATTCGTCACCTCTAAAGAGCCTAAAATTTCGCAATCCCATTCTACCTGCTCCTCTCCGATGCTACCTCTTGTTCCAGTTCCTCAATAGTCGAATATGCTATACGCATCAGTTCCTCATCTCCTTTCGGGCGATGCACTTTTTCCGTTTTCATTAACCCATCACTTTGTTTACTAACAACTATATTATATTCAAGTCCTTCCTCTCGTTCACCAGGGAAATCAACTCTAGTATGACCGCCGCGACTTTCTTCTCTTAGTAGAGCTGATTTAGCCACAGCTTCCGCCGTAATTATAAGGTTACGCAAAGACAAAGCTTCATGCCAGCCTGGATTAAATTGCGAAGCACCATCGGCTTTTACATCTTTGTAAGCTTCCTTGAATTTCTCTAGTTGCTCTATGCCTTCGGTTAACAATTCGTCCGAACGGACAATCCCAACTTTATCCTGCATCGCTTCTTGTAATTCCTCATGTAACAAATAAGGGTTTGTACCAGACTCTCTATTTAAAATTTCTGCAGCATAGCGAACACTGGACGTTACTTGATCTTGGTTAATCGATGGAGGTGCATTTAATTCGTTTATATAATCTGCTGCGCCATCACCTGCTAGTTTTCCAAAGACTAGCAGATCTGATAGTGAGTTACCGCCAAGACGGTTTGCCCCATGCATACCCCCTGAGCATTCACCGCAAGCAAAAAGACCAGGGACTGTCGACATTTGAGAATTTGCATCAACTCGAATTCCTCCCATAAAATAGTGCAGAGTCGGGCCAACCTCCATAGGTTCTTTTGTAATATCTAATTCGGCTAATACTTTAAATTGATGATACATAGATGGAAGTTTCTTCTTGATATCTTCTGCGGTTCTGCGACTAGCAATATCAAGGAACACGCCACCATGAGGAGAGCCTTTCCCTTCTTTGACTTCTTTACGAATGGCACGAGCTACCACGTCCCTGGTTAATAATTCCGGTGGTCTTCGTGCACTTTTGTCCCCGTCTAGCCATCTGGCTCCTTCTTCTTCCGTATCAGCGGTTTCAGGCGCATAAAGATCAGGAATGTTGTCAAACATGAAACGTTTATTTTCACTGTTTACCAAAATTCCCCCGTCCCCTCTTACTCCTTCTGTTACGAGCGTACCTCTTACAGAAGGAGGCCAAACCATGCCAGTTGGATGAAATTGTGTAAATTCCATATCGACTAATTCTGCACCGGCTTCATATGCCATTGCATACCCATCACCGGTATACTCCCAAGAATTTGAGGTTATTTTCCATGCTTTTCCAGCACCACCAGTAGCCAGAATGATTGCCTTAGCTTTTAACACAATAAAGCGACCCGTATCACGCCACATAGCCACCATTCCAGAGATTCTGTCTCTGTCCTTGAGCAAATCCAAAGCTGTGCATTCCATATATATCTCAATACCTTTATGGACCCCATAATCTTGCAAAGTACGAATCATCTCAAGGCCTGTACGGTCACCTACATGGGCAAGACGAGGATATCTATGTCCACCAAAATTACGCTGGTTTATCAATCCAGAATTTGTTCTATCAAAAACTGCACCCCATTCTTCCAATTCTCTCACACGATCAGGTGCCTGTTTTGCATGCAATTCGGCCATCCTCCATACATTAAGGAATTTGCCACCACGCATTGTATCTCTAAAATGTATTTTCCAATCATCACGATCATCAACATTCTTAAGTGCCGCAGCCATACCTCCTTCTGCCATAACAGTATGGGCCTTTCCAAGAAGCGACTTGCAAACCAAAGCTGTGTTCAGACCTCTTGCGGAACATTGAATTGCGGCTCTAAGGCCAGCGCCCCCGGCTCCTACAACAATTACATCATGTTCTATCGTTTGTATTTCTGACATATCTAATTAGTAACCCCACGTATTGAAATCCACCCAACTCCCATTCGCAACCATGCGAATATAAAAATCTGCAAATGCTACCCAAATCATACTAACCCATGCCCAAAACATATGTCGACCATTCAACCAGGACACACCTTTCCAAAGCCGGTACCTGATATTATGTTTTCCATGAGAGCAAGTAAAACAGTTATGCTTCCCACCGATTAAGTGACGAAAGGCGTGACAACCAAAAGTGTAGCCAGCTAACAAGATTGGGTTCGCAAGTAAAATTATCGACCCAACTCCAATGCCAAATTTCCCATCTCTAAAAAATCCAAGAAGTGCATCATAGGATAGGATTGCAATAAATGCCAATGCTATATACATGGTATATCGATGTAAATTCTGAAAAACAAATAACGCTGTTTCACCTTTATATTCTTTTTGCGGTAAGCCTTGCACGGCACATGCCGGTGGAGACATGAAATATGCGCGATAATAAAATTTTCTGTAATAATAACAAGTTAGACGAAAAGAGAGTGGGCCAAATAATATAAAAATTGCAGGAGAAGCAGGTATTAGCTTTGGCCACCATCCTGGCCAGGAACCAAACAAACTGTGATACATCGGAGCAGCACCTTCGGCAAAAGGGTTAATAAAAATAAGTGGCGAATAAAATGGTGACAAATAGCCTCCGAAGCCTTGCGCATATGCACTCCACCAATAGTAATCGGCTTGGAACACAGCCCACGTGGTATAAATAACAAAGGCAAGGAAGCCCAGTCCGGTCCAAAGCGGTTCAAACCACCAATTGTCTGTGCGGTTCGTGCTACCCAAAGTCGTTGTTTGTAAATCAGATTCCTCTATAGACATTACAAAAGCAGCTCCATTACAAATGAGTATTAAAGTATTCCGAAACCGTCAATTAAATCACAGAGCTCTTTTACATGCAAAGCAGAAGCGTGAAGCTCTTCTTTCTCGGAATCGGTCAATTCAATTTCGAGAATCTCATCTACTCCCTTAGATGATAAAATAACTGGAAGTCCTAAAAACTGATTTTTTACTCCATATTCACCATTTGCAAAGACACAACACGGTAGCAATTTTCTTTGATCTTTTAGAATCGATTCGGCCATATCGACAGCAGAAACTCCCGGAGCATAAAAAGCGCTACCGGTTTTGAGAAGTTTAACAATCTCAGCTCCTCCGTCTCGTGTGCGTTGAATAATCTTATTCAATTTTTTGTCATCAATGAGCTGAGTTATTGGCACCCCAGAAATCGCTGTATAATTCTTTAGTGGAACCATATCATCTCCATGGCCACCCAACACCAAGGTATCAATCTTAGAAACGGCTACGTTAAGCTCCATAGAAAGAAAAGCTTTGAATCTCGAAGCATCGAGAACTCCTGCCATCCCCACAACCCTTTCCTTTGGAAACGCACTAACTTTATGTGCAACATAAGTCATTGCATCTAGGGGATTTGTAATAACAATTAAAATTGAATTAGGTGAATGCTCAACGACGTTTTCGGTAACTTCTTTAATTATTTTGGTGTTGGTAGTTATTAAATCATCGCGACTCATACCAGGTTTCCTAGCCAAGCCAGAAGTGATTATGACAATGTCAGAATCTTTTGTATCTTTATAATCATTGGTTCCAATAATTTTTGAAGATGCTCCTGAAACAGAAAGCATCTGAGTTAAATCGAGCGATTTACCTTGAGGTAGACCTTCGACAATATCAAGTAAAACTACGTCTGCGAGATTAAGCTCAAGTGTCCTATAAGCTGCAGCGGCCCCTACGTTTCCCGCTCCAATGATTGATATCTTTGGGAGATTTGACAATTAACAACATCCACCTTTTTGGAAAGTCTTTTAGACTTTGTCCATATTTTTTATAATCGCGTCACCAAATTCAGAGCACTTAAGAAGGTTTGCTCCTTCAATTTGTCTCTCTAAATCGTAAGTAACATCTTTATCAAAGACCGTCTTCTCCATCGCCTTGACAATTAATTCTCCAACCTCTCTCCAGCCCATATGCTCAAACATCATAACCCCCGATAAAATAACCGAACCTGGGTTAACCTTATCTTGTCCGGCATATTTTGGAGCAGTTCCATGGGTAGCTTCAAACAGGGCTATCTCGTCCCCAATATTTGCCCCTGGAGCAAGTCCTAATCCTCCAACTTGAGCGGCACATGCGTCTGACATATAATCTCCGTTTAGATTAGGGAGAGCTAGGACGTCGTATTCGTTAGTTCTTGTAAGAATTTGCTGAAGCATGTTATCGGCTATTCTATCCTTTATTACAATCATTCCATCCGGTACCTTGCCATTATGCTTATCCCATAAATCATCTTCTGTAATAGTAGAATCTGAAAACTCTTCCTTAGCCAATTCGTAACCCCAATCTTTAAAAGCTCCTTCGGTAAATTTCATAATATTTCCTTTATGAACAAGAGTAACGCTTTCTCTTTTGTTATCTATAGCATACTGAATAGCTTTTCTAACAAGTCTTTTTGTACCAAAAGCACTTATTGGTTTTATTCCTACGCCGGAAAGATCCCTTACGTTTGCGCCTAGTTTTTCTTGTAAAAATTTAATCAAATCATTCGCTTCCTTGGTATTGCTTTCGTACTCAACCCCAGAATAGACGTCTTCCGTATTTTCTCTAAATATAACCATGTCCATATAATGGGGATTCCTAACCGGGGAAGGAGTACCCTGAATCCACCTTACGGGTCTTACGCAAGCATATAAGTCCATAATCTGCCTTAGGGATACATTTAGACTTCTAATTCCACCACCTACCGGAGTAGTCAAGGGTCCTTTTATCGATATAAGATATTCACTTATGACATCAGTCGTTTCTTGTGGTAGCCATTCTTTAGTAATTTCTAAGGCTTTCTCTCCCGCATATACTTCAGCCCAAGAAATCTTTTTTGATCCTTTAAAAGCTTTCTCTACAGCAGCTTCAAAAACTCTAACCGAGGCTCTCCATAAATCTGGGCCTATTCCATCACCTTCGATGAATGTAATAATCGGATTATCAGGCACATTATAAGTTCCATCCTTATTGATGGTAATCTTGGCACCGTCATTTGGTATTTTCACGTGTGACATTTCACAATCTCCCTGATATAAGTTCACTGAAAAATATAATAAAAAAAAAGAAAAAATCAATTATTAATTTGATTCTTGCATTTGTCGAAGTACGGTTTGCAATATTCCGCCATTATAGAAATATTCGACTTCCACAGCCGAATCAAGTCTACAAACAACATCAATCTTCCTAGATGAGCCAGAATTGTCTTCTATGTCGATACTTAATTGACATAATGGCTTAAGATTAGATGTAATTTCAGAAATTGTGAACTTCTCATTTCCTGTTATATTATGAAACTCAGCGCTTTCATCTTCTAAAAACTGTAGCGGCAAAACACCCATTCCAACCAAATTGCTTCTATGAATTCTTTCAAAACTTTCAGCGATAACCGCCCTGACTCCTAATAGCATTGTGCCTTTTGCGGCCCAATCTCTTGAACTACCGGTGCCATATTCCTTTCCGGCAATTACAATTAGCGGAGTGTTTTGTTCCTTATATTTCATGGCGGCATCGTATATCGAAAGAGTTTCTCCGGCATCAAAAAGCTTCGTAAAACCTCCCTCGATACCGTCAAGCAGCTTATTTTGAATCCTAATATTAGCAAAGGTCCCTCTCATCATGACCTCATGATTGCCTCTCCTAGAGCCATAGCTATTAAAATATTTAATATCAACCCCTCTGTCCGTTAAATATTTACCTGCAGGTGTATCTTGTGCAAAAGAACCAGCAGGAGAGATATGATCCGTGGTTATTGAATCTCCAAGATAGGCTAAGACTCTTGCATTTTTAATGTCTGAAATTTCAGGTAATTTAATTGAAAAATCTTCGAAGAATCCAGGTTTTTGTATATAAGTGGATTTATTGCTCCATTCATAAATCAGACCTTCCGGTATCAATATTGACTCCCATCTTTCATCGCCAATGAATATATTTTTATATCTATCAGTAAAAGTATCTGAAGAAATCGAACTATTGACTGTTTGCTTAACTTCATCATTTGTAGGCCATATGTCTTTTAAATAAATATTTTTTCCATCTGCTGATACCCCAATCCTTTCATTGTGAAAATCTATATCGACAGTTCCAGCTAAAGCATAAGCGACAACTAAAGGTGGCGAACCAAGATAGGATAATCTTACTAAAGGGTGGACCCTTCCTTCAAAATTTCTATTTCCACTTGACACCGCTGCTACATGTAAAGAATTATCTACAATTATGTCGCCCACTTCTTGTGGCAATGGGCCACTATTTCCTATGCAAGTTGTACAACCAAATCCAACTGTTTTAAAACCTATTTGGGATAAGCTATCTAATAAACCGGCATTACTTAGATAGTCAACAACTACCTTTGAACCTGGAGCTAGACTAGTCTTAACATACGAAGGAGCTTTTAATCCCAATTCGCAAGCTTTTTTTGCAACTAATCCCGCCGTAATCATGACATAAGGATTAGAAGTATTAGTACAACTTGTAATAGCTGCCAATACTACCGAACCATTCTTTAAAGATTCATTAGAACTTTTTAGTTTAAAATTATCTAAATTATTAATTTCCCTTGATTTCAATTCTTTATGAAAAGTATTCTTCATTTCTGATAGAAGAATCCTGTCCTGAGGTCTTTTGGGTCCTGCGAGTGAGGGTTGCACAGTTTCAAGATTTAAGTATAGAGATTTATAATATTCTGGGTCTTTGCTTGATTTATCTCGAAAACTATTTTGGCTTTTATAATATGTTTCCACCAACTCTATTTCTTCTGATGTTCTCCCAGTTAATTTCAAATAATTTAGTGCTTCTTGGTCAACAGGGAAGAACCCCATCGTCGCTCCATACTCAGGTGCCATATTTGCAATTGTTGCCCTATCTGGAAGGGGTAAGTTGTCCAATCCAGATCCGTAAAACTCCACGAACTTGCCTACAACTCCTTCTTTTCTAAGTACCTCAGTAATATTAAGGACTAAATCAGTTGCGGTTACACCTCCACACAAATTTCCTTCTAACTTAAATCCTATTACATCAGGAATTAAAAAATATAAGGGCTGGCCCAACATAGCGGCCTCAGCTTCAATCCCTCCAACCCCCCAACCTAGGACGCTTATACCGTTAATCATAGTCGTGTGAGAATCCGTTCCGACTAATGTATCTGGAATACAAACCTCAGTATTATCTTTGTTAATTTTCCGAACTAGCTTGGCAAGATATTCTAAGTTAACTTGATGCACAATTCCATTTCCTGGGGGTACCGCTCTAAAGTTAGTAAAAGCTTCTTGTGCCCACCTCAAGAAGGAATATCTTTCCTGATTTCTTTCAAACTCAAGCTTCGTATTTAAGGAAAGAGAATTTTCTTCTCTGAAATAATCAACTTGAACTGAGTGATCAATTACTAAATCAACCGGAACTAGAGGATTTATCGATTCTGTATTACCACCCAATTTACTTACAATATCTCTCATGGCAGCCAAATCAGCAACACAAGGAACTCCAGTAAAATCTTGAAGTATAACTCTTGAAGGTCTAAAGGGTATTTCAAATTTTTCAGTTTTATTAAAGATAAATTTCTTTATTAGTTCTTCATTGACAATCTTGTTGTCGAAATTCCTTATAAGGTTTTCCAGCAAGATTCTTAACGAGTACGGCATGCACTCTAAATCAAAAGAAAGATTGTCAGACAATCTAGGTAAAGAATAATAAGCAAGTTTTCTATTTGGAAGCTCAATCTCGGTCAAAAAATCTTTGTTGTCCATTTAGTTAATCAAATACCTATTCCCCGAAATTAATATTTTCTATTTGTTTCAGCTTGTTCAGCCGTGCCTCGTGCCTTCCTGACTCAAAGTCTGTTGTCAGCCAAAGCTCCACAATATTTTTCGCTACAGCGGTTGATAGATGCTTGGCGCCTAAAGCAAGAATATTGGCATTATTATGAGACCTAGACATTATTGCCACATTGACATCGTTTGCGACAATAGCTCTAACATTGGGATATTTATTCGCAACTATATTCATTCCACACCCCGATGCGCAAATCAAAATTCCTCTTTCAAACTGGCCCTGAGATACTCTTTGTGCAACTTCAGATGCGGAATCCGGATAGTCAACCGCCTTGTCAGAAAAAGTTCCAAAGTCTTTATACCCAAAATCTAATTTTTCTAGATAATTTTTTAGCTCTTCCTTGAGTGCAAAGCCTCTATGGTCAGAGCCTATGGCGATTTTCATTTTACCCCTCAAATTTCTTAAAAACCAAACTACAATTAGTTCCACCAAAACCAAAAGAATTACTAACAATCACGTTTATATCTTTCTCAATAGAAACATGTGGAACATAATTAAGGTCACATCCTTCTTGGGGATTGTCCAAATTAATTGTTGGCGGAACTACCCCTTCGTGAAGAGCTAATGCGCTAATACCAGCTTCAATTCCACCAGCAGCCCCCAGAAGATGACCAGTGATTGATTTCGTTGAACTCACTAATAAATTCTTAGAATGAGAATCAAAGACTTTCTTGATCGCATTCGTTTCGTTTATATCGTTTTGCTGAGTAGATGTTCCATGAGCGTTAATATAGTCAACCTCATCATGATTAATCTTTGAATTTCTTAATGCAGAACTCATACATATAACAGGTCCTTCGATAGACGGAGATGTAATATGATGAGCGTCTCCGCTCATACCTGAACTAAGCAGCTCAGCATAAATTGTCGCCCCTCTTTTTTTTGCATGGTTTAACTCTTCTAGAATAACAAGTCCGGAGCCCTCGGACATAACGAATCCATCTCTATCTTTGTCGAACGGCCTTGACGCACCTTGAGGATTCTCATTTCTGGTAGAAATTGCCCTCATTACATTGAATCCCGATATCGCCACGTGAACCAGTGGTGCTTCAGCACCTCCGGCTACCATTGCTACGGCATCTCCTCGTTCAATCATCATGGCAGCATATGCTACAGCATGGGCTCCCGCGGCACATGCGGTTGCAGTAGCGCAATTTGGTCCTTTTAAATTATTAAAAATTGATACGTAACCAGCCGCCATGTTTGGAACCATGGAAGGAACAAAGAATGGAGAAACTCTTGATGGACCTTTCTCATTGTAGACATTAACATTATTTACAAAAGTCTGAATTCCACCTATCCCCGAGCCAATATAGGATCCGACCAAATGAGAATTCTCATCGGTTATTTCCAAGCCCGAATCCTTAAGTGCCAAAGAGGCCGCGGCGGCAGCGAAACAGATAAAAATATCATTCCTTCGAGCTTCCTTAGCATCCATGAAATCTTCAGGATTAAAATCAGAAGGAACTTCCCCGCCGAATTTAGTTTTTAAATCCGAAGCATCAATTTTGGTAAGAAAATCTATACCGGAAACACCTTCTTTAACTTTAGACCACACCTGGTCCTTCCCAATCCCTAAAGAAGAAAGCATTCCTATGCCTGTTACAACAACTCTGTTCATTGTATTTATTTTTTATTTTTAATAATATAATTAATGGCATCACTGACTTTAAGAATTTTTTCAGCATCTTCATCCGCTATCTCAACACTGAATTCATCTTCCATACTCATAATAAGCTCAACCAAATCTAAAGAATCAGCCTCTAAATCCTCAATAAATTGAGAATCCGGCGTAATCTCACTTTCGTTCCTACCCAATTGTGAGGCAATCATTGAGATCACTTTCTGTTTTATTTCTTCTGACATAAAATCCTCCTTTAGGTGTAAAGACCACCATTAATCCTTAAAATCTCTCCAGTTATATATGATGAATCATCTGAGGCTAAAAACAATATAGCTTTTGCCACATCTTCTGGTTCACCAAATCTCGAAAGTGGTATTAATTCCTTATACTTCTCTTTAGTTTCCTCTGGCAACACATCCGTAAGATTCGTCATTATAAATCCTGGGCTTACAGCATTGACATTAATATTCTTTGATCCCAATTCCTTCGCTAAAGACTTAGTGAATCCCATTATTCCTGATTTTGTAGATGCATAATTTGCCTGACCTGGATTGCCCATCTCGCCAGCCACTGAAGCAACATTAATTATTTTCCCATATTTATTTTTAATCATTGACCGAACCACGTTTTTCGTACAATGAAAAACACCTTTCATGTTTACGTTAAAAACTTCGTCCCACTGCTCTTCTTTCATTCTCATAAACAACGAATCTCGCGTTATTCCTGCATTGTTAACTAGAATATCTATTCTGCCATACTTCTCTAATACATATTTGATTTTTTCCTCTACCGTATCAGATTCAGTTATGTTAAATTGTAAAAATTCAGATTGACCGCCTAAATCTTCAATCTCTTTTAACACTTCTTGTGCTGAATCTTCGGAGCTTACGTCATTTAGAATGACAGTAGCTCCTGCCTTAGCAAATTCTAGCGCTACAGCTCTGCCTATGCCTCTACAACCACCTGTTATTAATGCAATC
>MDTC01012656.1_pt1 | contig 12393 bp, 7 predicted proteins | sample 811181 | NCBI WGS metagenome assembly MDTC01 (sample SAMN05326644, study PRJNA326480) | marine metagenome | isolation source: seawater | place: Pacific Ocean: North | collected 2011
ACGAAAATTAGCCCCTGAAATTGTTTTTTTGTTTACCCCCATTTCAAGAGTATTTGCAATCCCCCGCGAAAGATTGGAACTTGCTTTGTTTTCGGTAAAGGTGCTTTTAAAATCGATCGAATCCATCGGGAACCCAAAATCAAATCGGGTCGAATCTAGAGCCAATGCTGATTTAAAAACAGAATCTTTTTCATTTTGAAATTCTCGATTGTTTTGAGCTGCAATTACAAGAACTTCTTCTAGAGTGAGAGCTTCGGAAAAATCATAAGTTATGGCTTGATTCGTTGACTCCTTAAAATCTCGATATGCGGAATCTTCTCCGCGAACTGAAACCAAATGTTCTAATCCGAGGGACGCATTGCTTGGAATGAATAAACCTTGGTCCTCATAAATTTTTTGCCTCAGTTTATTCGCATGGGTTTCTACCGAAAAATTGTAGATTTTATAAGAATTTTCCAATCCTTTGTCTTTTAAAATCTTTAAAGCATCTCGATTCATCGAGGAAAGATCAGATCTTGAGTTACAACTGAACACAAATAAAGAAAAGAGTAAAACAATAAAAAGATGAAAGTATTTATGCATAAAAGAGTGTCTATTAAGAGAAATTTCAAAATAGCAATACAATAGGGATCAATCACCTAAAGAAATATTCCGATTAAATTTCATTTAAAATCGTAATTCTTAAACAAGGATTTTAACCCACTCAAGAAAACTTTCGAACCACTCAGAAAAAATACTACATTAAAATCACACAAACAGTGGTTATCACGATTGCTGTGATTAAACTCACAATCGAAAATGTGATTTTTTGTAAAAGTGTTGGCATATTGTTATTTAAAAATACCTACAAAATCAACATCCAGTCAAGTTCTATCAAAAGAAAATATTAAACTAGGCTAATAATACATTTAAGCTTGTTTTATTTTGATTTTAATTCACTGCATATACAAAAATCTAAAATTTACTTGCTCATTTAATAATTTAGGTATTCATCAGAATTTTGGTGTTTTGCTTTTTTTTTAAAAAAGATTTTGAATTAAAAGGGGTTTTGGATTTTCTAAAATTCCGGTTCCCATCCTTTGACAAATTCTGTTTTTGACAGTATAATTAGATGCAGTCGTTTTTTATTAATCGTTCTTCTATTGATGTTTATGAGAACTGAATCCCCTCACGCACTCGACTTATTTTAACTAAACTCCTTTTGCCCATGACTACAATTAAATACACTCTGGATGATTATCTTAAACATTTGAAAGCGGGTGAGCATCGCTATGAAAATGTTTATGAATCGGTATGTAGAATGATCCTCGATGGAGCTGATGCTGTTTCTAAAGTGAACGTCAATGGGAAAACTACTTATGACTATCGTTTGTTTCGAGAAAATGGAAAGGCGTTGGTTGGGCTTTATTCAGAAATTAACAGTTTTGTCTCTTTTATAAAGGATGCAGCTGAAGGAGGCTCCTCATCTGAAATGGCTTTTGTTTTAGTAGGAGAACCAGGAAATGGAAAGACCTTTTTTGTCGAATATTTATGCCGTGCTTATCGAGATTTTCTTAGAATGAAAGAAAATAAAAAATACACTTTTCGATTCACTAATCTCAACCAAATAGGAAGTTACGGAAAAATCAAAGAGATTGAATCTCAAACCTTTGAAGACCCAGTAATTTTGGCTCTAAACCTTTTCGGCGATTTAGACAAAAGCCTTGCTTATCTAAAAAAATTGAGATTTACCAAAACACAAATTGCAACCTTAGCAGCTCGTTATAAACCGTTAGGTGCCTGTTCCGATTATATAATTTCAGAGATCAGAGACCTTTGTGGAGGCAATCTTTTAAAGATGCAGACCTTCTTAAATATTGTTCCAGTTCCAATGAGTGAAACTTTAGGAACGGTCACTGGCAAATACTCTGCTCGAGATAAAATCACCTCCTCCGCCCGTGATTTAATAGGAGAAGAATCCGTCCAAAGACTTCTTCACATAGCGGATACAAACAATCCCTACAGAATTGATTTGAGGGTTGGAGCTTTAGCTAGAGTTGGAGGAGGAGGCATTCATTTTAGTGACGAATTGTTTAAGAATAAAAAGGATCTTATACAAGTTTACTTGGGAGTAATCCAAAATAGAGAAATCGAAATGGATGGATACAAGTGGCCTATTGATAGCCTCATTGTTGCTACAAGTAACAATGAGGAATTCAACCGTTTTTTGAATGAAAAAGAGGAAGCTCCCATTGTGGATCGATGTCGAGTTTGTTATATTGGACACAATACAGATTATAAACTTCAGTCTAAATTGACTCGATACGCCCTCGGGTCCTCAGGTAAAACTACAATATTTGGCGAAAAGCTGCATTTGGATCCAAATCTCAACTTTTCTTTATCCAATGCTGTCGTTCTCAGTCGAATTCCAAAATCTGATAAACTAACCCCATTAGAAATAAGGAAGTTGTCAGCAGGTGAAATTGCAGGAGACAAAAGCATTAAAGCATTGATTGAACTGATTGATGATCTGCAGCGTGAACCTGATGTTACGAAGCGCTTTGGGCAGCGGGGTATAGGTCACCGAAATTTAGGGAGAGCGGTGCAATTACTTGCAGAAGATTCGGATTCTCAAGAAGGTCGATGCATGTTTGCTGGAAATGTCTTCAAATGTCTGGAGCAGGTCATATTAGATTATGTGACAGACTCCACTTTAAGAAGGAAATACCTAGACGATCTTAAAATTGCGAAATCATTGTATAGAGAAAGTGTCAGCACAAGTATGTTCAATGCTTACATGGACGAACCTATGGCAATCAAAAAAGAAGTCATGAATTATGTAAACATGGTCATCGCAATCGACTCTCATGAGATTGGTCCTGACCAAATGTGGAGATATATGGACCCCGCAACTAAAAAGATGAAAGCAATTAAAATTGATGAAACCTACATAAAAAGTGTTGAAGATCGAATGGGTTTAAAAAACCAGGAACAAAAAGAATCCTTTCGGACTATGATTCGAAGAATCTATGGAAGAAAAGCCCATACAGACCCAACCTATGATTTCATGGATAACAACGATCTGGTAAAAGCGGTTACCGATGTTCGCTTACAATCAGATGTTGCTGGGGCGGCAAGCTTGGTCGGTGCTTTAGCAAATCGGACCAATGACGAGAATGAAACCCTTTACAATAAAATCTTATCTACCATGACAGATAAGCTCGATTATTGTCCCACTTGCGCCCAAAAAACCATCGATTATTTCTGCACCCGACAAGATGAAACTTGAATAGATAGATCGGCCTATTTTGCCGAGATGTTTGTTTGAATTTTTAAAGCCTAACCAAGATTTTCTACAGGGATCCAATGTCTAATAAAAAAACAACCGAGTCTAAAATTATAAGAGCGGAAAGTTCCCTTCCATCCCTCTATGAAGATTTATATATGCAATCAGATCGAGAGAGATTTATGGACTTAGAGCATTGGCTTCCAATGCATTCTCAGAATCTCAAAACATTGGATGAACTTTTAGACAGAGATGAACAAAGAGAGGAGGATGGCTTTCATAGAAAAATACGAGTGGGTCGAATAATACGCCCCGGAAGCGGAAATAACAAAGTCGTCATCGTGCCTACAACTACAGAGGAGAAGTTCTACCACGATACTCGTAAGCAAAAAGAGGATGAGGAAAAGGATTCCTCTGGAGAATCCAATGAAATCGGACAAACCACTGGAACTGCTGATGGAAATGAGGGGGATATTATTGGAGAAGTTCCAGTAGAAACCGAAGAAGGGCAACAAGGAAAAGAAGGTGGTGAGGGAGAAGGAGCCAACCATGAAGTAGGATCCTCAGCTTATGAGCTGGGTGAAGTGCTCACAAAAAAGTTTCAATTGCCAAATTTAGAGGACAAAGGCAAAAAGAAATCTTTCACCCGATTTGTGTATGAATTGACAGATCAAAACCGAGGTGAGGGACAAGTTTTAGATAAAAGAAGGACTTTGGTTGAAGTTCTCAAAACAAATATTAATCTTAGCAAGCTTGATCCTGATAAAGATCTTGAACCCTCTAATCTTGTTATCAATCCCCGGGATTTCATCTACAGAACCATGTCTCGAGAAAGAGATGTGGAAGCCCAAGCCGTTGTCTTCTTTGCCCGAGATTACTCGGGCTCCATGCATGGAAAGCCTACAGAAGTAGTTGGAGCTCAACATGTTATGATCTACAGCTGGCTCGTCTTCCAATACCATGAAAATGTTCAAACTCGATTTATTCTTCATGACACCGATGCCAAGGAGGTGAAGAATTTCCACACCTACCACAACAGACATGTTGCAGGAGGAACGCAAATTCGCTCCGCATTCAAAAAAATCAATGAAATTATTAAAAAGGAAGATTTGTTGCGAGACTACAATATCTACGTTTTTTATGGGGGCGATGGCGATGATTGGAATAACAATGAAGACGAATTCAAAGAGGAGTTTGAAGAATTATCCAACTCTGTAAACCGTCTAGGCATCACGATTGTCAAAACTCGATCTGGAAATCAAACGATCTTCGAGAAATTCATTCATACCCACAAATTTTTAGAAAAATTTAAGGGCAAAGTGCAACTAGACCTTCTGGGAGAAAATGCAGATGACAAAAAAATCATTCATAGTATTAAGAATTTAGTCCGCTAGGAATCGAATGGAACTTATCAGCCAACATGCCAAGAAAATCATGGAGGAATGCAAATCCAGAGCTCGGGACGCTGGACTGAGCTTTGATGATGAAAGTCTAGAGTATATTGTCACCAATCAAGATATGCTTGAACTAAGCCCTAAGGTGATGATCCCAACTCTGTATGATTTTTGGGTTCATGACCTAGAGTTGATAAAAGGGAAAAAAGAATATGAACTCTATCCCCACAATCCCTATGAAACGGTGATCAACTCTCGTCCAGCCATCTCTTTCTACAATGACAACAATCCAGACTGGCTCAATGTAATGATCTTCTATCATGTATTAGGACACATAGACTTTTTTCAGAATAATAGCTATTTTGAGCACACTTGGGACGATGATTTTGTTGGTGTTGCATTGTCAGACAAAAGATTGCTCTCACAATTGAAGACTGAGCATGGAAGATGGGTCGATTATGTAATCGAATTTTCTCGGTCTCTTGACAATTTAGTAGGTTATTTTTCAGAACTCTCAAATTTACACCTAAAAAAAGATAAAAAATCCAAATTTGATTATTATTTTGACTTATTTCTTCAGCACGAGAAAAAGGTTGAAACACCCGAGTATCTCAAGGACTTAGAGGAGTACAATCAATGCTTGCTAAATCCTGAAAGAAACGCAAAAAAGATTTTCTTGCAACATGTGAAGCTAAAGTTTCCTGAGTTTGAAGCTGCTTATAAAAAATACAAAGAGACGGAATCCAAACCGAAAAAAGACCTTCTTACTTACATTCACGACCACTCCCCTATTCTTGCTCAGGAAAAAAATAGCTGGATGAAATCCGTCATTCAAATTATCAGAAATACAGCTCTTTACTTCGCGCCCCAAATGAGAACCAAGGTCATGAATGAAGGCTGGGCAAGCTATTGGCACCAAGAGCTCTTTTTAAAAGATTCGAGAATTGAGGGTTATGAAGCCAACTTTGCTAAAATCAATGCATATGTCACTTCTATTCCTAAAGTAGGTTTCAATCCTTATGCGATCGGATTGCGACTATTTGAGCATATTGAAAAAGAGGCGAATCAAGGCAAATTAGACTTAGAGTTTGAGCATGTTTTAGATAGAGAAGATCGTAAGCACTACAATAAAAAAACCGGGAAAGGAAGAGCGTTTATGTTCTCTCTCAGGGAAAAGTTCACAGATTTTACTTTTCTCAACACTTATATCACTCAAGATTTTGTAGATGCTCATAAACTGAGTGTGATTGGAGAGCGATTCAATCCTTCTAAAATGGTCCGAGAATATTACATTAAAAGTAAACAGGCAGTAGACTACAAAAATATGTTGCTCGATCGCTTGGTTCATCCTCCCTCAATAGAAGTAGAAATCAATAAAACTTCTGAAGATCGCCTCTATTTAAAACATATTTTTGAAGGAAAACCTCTTGTTGAGGAATACATACAAAATGTAATGATTGGACTTGAATTTTTATGGGGAAATCCGGTCACTCTAGAAACAATCCGAAGTGTGAAAGGAAAACCCATTTCCTATCTTTACACGATCCAAAACAAAGAACTGGTTAAAAATGAATTCCATCAAAAAAATGAATCAGTTTCTCAGTGAAATTTCTGGAGATCTGAAGCAAGAGCATCACATTGAGTTGATTCCTTTTGCGAATTTTTTACAGGAAATTGCAAAGAATCCTAAACATATATTCCGCAATATAAATCAAATGGTGCATGATATGATCAACCATTATATCCCTCAAGGAATCAATGAATATCCCAATGACCCTGAGTCGATTAATTTTATAAAATACAATACAAACAAGCTTTTTGTTGAAGGCTTAGAAACGCCTTTTTTTGCAGATCGATTGTTGGCCAACCAACTGATTCAAGTGATTCGATCCCTTCGTCAAGGAGTCATGAAAAATAAAATGCTTGTTTTTGTAGGTCCACCCGGAAGCGGAAAGAGCACATTCTTAAACAATTTTATAGAAAAATTGGAACATTATTCCAGAACAGAGAAGGGTGTCATGTTCGACACAGCATGGAAAATTAACATCCAAAAATTAGGGGTCAATTGGAAAAACCTTCTGGATGAAAATCCCGAAAGCCCGATTATTCCAAAAGATAAAAATTTGTATATGGTTTGCCCAGGGCATGATCATCCGATTATTCACATCCCTAAATCTGCACGGAAAAATTTACTCTCCTCAATCATTGAGGACAAAGATGTTTTAGATGAAATCTATAACAAGAAAGAGTTTTCTTGGGTATTAGAATCAGAATCATGCCCGATTTGTTCTAGTTTAATACGCCAATTACTCAAATCGATTTCTCCCAAAGAAGTCTGGTCGATGCTTTATGCCAGACATTATGAATTTGCTAGAAAACTCGGAGAAGGGATTTCTGTATACAACTCTGGCGATCCGGTGAATCATACTCCAAGAGGGAATCGAGAACTACAAAGAAGACTGGAACTTCTTTTCCACAGCAGCAATGCCGTTCGCTACCAGTTTTCAGACATAGCACTTACAAACAATGGGGTTATGGCTATTATGGACGTAAAATCCCATAATATTGAAAGGCTTGAAAACCTTCATGGCGTCATTAGTGATGGCATTCATAAAGTGGGAAATATGGAAGAAAAAATCAATTCGCTCTTTGTGACCTTAATCAATCCAGAGGATTTGTCCGTTATTATAAACCACAAATCATTTCGGGATCGCGTATCCATTATTCAAATTCCCTATGTTAGAGATTATAAAACCGAGGCAGATATTTACAAAAATGGTTATGGTCATAATGTAGAAGATAAATTCCTACCTAATATTCTTGAATCTTTCGCTAAAGTAGTCGTGTCCAGTCGTTTGTCAAAAAATTCGAAAGAAATCATACAATGGATAAAAGATCCCAAAAAATATCAGCATCTTTGTGATGATCATCTTAAAATTTTAAGAATGGAACTTTACAGTGGAAACCTTCCACAATGGTTGCATGCCAAAGATCTGTCCGCTCTCGACAAAGAGTCAAGAAGAGCCATTATTGGTGAGGGAGAGAGTCAAGGCCAAAGTGGTCTTTCAGGTCGAGAGTCCCTGCGGATTTTCGATTCCTTTTATCGACAATATCGAGTTCAGCAAAACTACATTACGATAGACAATGTAATTACTTTTTTTAGGGATTCCGTGTTCAAATCTTCAGTCACTTCTAATTTTTTGGACTCTCTGAAGAATTATTACGATTACAACCTTTTGCAAGAAATCAAAGAGGCCATGTATTACTACAATGACACCCAGATATCAAAAGAGATCATGAACTACCTCTTTGCCGTGAATGTAGAAATGGACAGTGTTGTAGAATGCCCATACACGAAAGAAAAAATTAAAGTCAACTTAGATTTTTTGATTCATATAGAAAAGCAATTAATTCCTGAAAAAATAAGCGCATACGAAAGAATGACTTACAGAAAAGAAACCCAGATGATTTACATCACCCAGACCCTGAACGAAATCCGATCTGGAAAAAAAATCCAAGAAACAAAACAGTTTATGGCCTTGCTGGCTGATTATAATATAAGCATCAAACAATTTGTTCTGGAACCTTTTGCAAACAACAAAAACTTCAGGAGAGCGATTCAAGATTACGAGACTCCTAATTTTAAATCCTATGACAAGCGATTGACTGAAGAGGTAAATTACCTCATTCAAAATTTAGTTGAAAAATACAACTATTCTCTAGAAGGGGCGAAGCAAGTCACGATTTATTGCTTAGACGAAGAACTGATGAAAAAATTTCCCAATAATTAATGACTCTTTAAAATTTGGATCTTCAAGAAGAGAATTCTAGAGGACAAATTCTTTATTCTACTCTAAAAAGAGTCTCATCGATTTCAGTTAGGCACTAATAGAACAGCAGTCTACATCGATCTTTAAACAAATAAAGAGATTGGAATTCCAAATAGATTCCATTTTAGAAATATCCTAAAAATCGCTTCCTTCGCTGGTTTTCTAACCCTAGGTTTTTCTGCACTTCATTGCCTACAGCTTTCAATCATTAAAAAATAATTTCTTATTTTAGCTTGAATCAAATGGCAGACAGCATTGATCCAGTCACCTTTGGAAACCTCTTAAAATCTTCTGAACGAATTCACTCAAAGCATTTGTTGAATCCCCATTTTGAATTTTTCCTTTTAAAAAAAGGTTGATCGAATTGAAAATTCAAAAGATTTCTTGTTTGTGATTCATCCTCATTTCTATAATTTAACCTTTTGTAAAATCCTAAATTATGAGTGATCCATCTAAAATTGATATCGATTACGTTGCGAACTTAGCTCGCATCGAATTAACTAATGAAGAGAAGAAAGAATTTTCCTCACAACTGGGAGATGTCTTGCACTATTTTAAAAAACTCAACGAAGTGGACGTTGAGGGTGTTGAACCAATGGCACATGCATTTCCCCACTTCAATGTATGGAGAGAGGATAGATCTGGGGAGCCATTAAATGTAGAAAATGCACTCCGAAATGCTCCTGCTGAAAGACAAGATCAAATCATCGTTCCAAAAGTTGTAGAATAATAAGATGTCTGAAGAAATTTTTTATAAAACTGCAGCAGAACTGAGCGACCTACTCTCTGAAAAAAAGCTGACTTCCGTTCAAATCACTCAAGCCGTTATCAATCGGACAAAAGCCGTAGACAATCAGGTGCATGCCTTTCTTTCCTTCGATGAAAAGGATGCTTTAGAACAGGCTTCTGCAAGTGATGCAAGAAGAGAAAAGGGAGAACCATTGAGTGATTTAGACGGTATACCCATCGCCCTTAAGGATGTGATCTCTCACAAAGGACAACCCCTTTCAGCATCTAGTAAAATGCTAAAAGATTACATCTCACCCTATGATGCCACCAGCACTCGCAAACTCAAAGAGGCTGGGGCCGTTGTATGGGGTCGATTGAACTTAGACGAATTTGCAATGGGCTCTTCAACTGAGAATTCGGCCTTTGATCAAACTTGCAATCCTTGGAATTTAGAATGCGTTCCTGGGGGTAGTAGTGGCGGAAGTGCTGCGGCGGTCGCAGCAGGAGAAAGTCCTTTAACACTAGGCTCGGATACTGGGGGTTCCATCCGCCAACCGGCCTCCCTGTGCGGAGTTGTAGGCATGAAACCCACCTACGGAATGGTTTCAAGGTATGGACTGGCCGCCTTCGCCTCCTCTTTAGACCAAATCGGACCGTTTGCTAGAACCGTAGAAGATGCAGCCATGCTCTTACAAACTGTCAGTGGTCACGATCCTCTAGATTCCACCTCCGTGCAAGTGGAAGTTCCAAATTACCGCAAGGAACTTCGGGAGAAAAAAGGTCCTTGGAAACTTGGAATTGCCAAAGAGTATTTTGCAGAGGGCTTAGATTCAGAGGTCAAAGAATCTGTGATGAAAGCCGTTGATTTTTACAAATCAATGGGATGCGAAATTGTGAATGTGTCCCTCCCCCACACAGATCTTGCCGTTCCCGTTTATTATATCATTGCCACGGCAGAAGCTTCTTCAAATCTTTCCAGATATGACGGTATCCGCTACAGTTCCAGAGCAAAAGAATCCGAAGATGGGGTGGATCTATATTTTAAAACGCGAGGAGAATTTTTTGGTCCTGAGGTGAAGAGAAGAATTATTTTAGGAACCTACGTTCTCAGCTCTGGTTATTATGATGCCTATTACCTTAAAGCCCAGAAGGTTAGAACTTTGATTCGACAAGATTTCCTCAATGCCTTTGAGAAAGTGGATGCAATTATAACCCCAACGGCTCCAAAGCCTGCTTTTAAATCGGGTGAAAAATCAAAAGATCCTATCTCTATGTATTTGAGTGACATCTTTACAATCTCAACGAATCTTGCAGGTCTTCCTGCAATTTCATTGCCCTGTGGATTCTCTAATACAGGATTGCCCATTGGTCTTCAGTTGATTGGACAAGCTTACCAGGAATCCAATTTACTCTCCATTGCCCATGCATTTGAGCAGGGTCATGATTACTGGAAAAAAACACCCATCCTTGAATCCTTTAATTAAATATTATTATGGAATACGAAGCTGTTATCGGTCTTGAAGTGCATGTTCAATTAAAGACAAAAAGTAAAATGTTTACAGATGCTCCATGTTATTATGGAGCCGATCCAAATTCACTGACCAATCCAGTAGTTCTAGCACTCCCCGGAGCCCTACCAGTATTGAACAGGGAGGCCATCAAAAAAACAATCCAGTCTGGACTTTTGTTAGATTGCGAAATAGCCAAAATAAGCCGCTGGGATAGAAAAAATTACTTTTATCCTGACAGCCCAAAGAACTACCAAATCACACAAGCTGCCCAACCTCTATGCGTGGGAGGCATGGTTGAAATTGAAATGCTTGGAGCTTCCAGAAATACCATGGGGCATCATAGAAAAGTTCAACTCAATCGAATCCACCTTGAAGAAGACGTTGGAAAACTCACGCATTATGAAAATGATAGCATTGTCGATTACAATCGAGCAGGAACCCCTCTGATTGAAATTGTATCTGAACCAGACCTCTACAATGAAGAGGAAGTTTTTGCTTATTTAACTGCACTTCGCAATCTCCTAGTCAATGCAGACATTTCTGATTGTGATATGGAAAAAGGACAACTTCGTTGTGATGCCAATATCAGTGTTCGAAAAAAAGGCGAATCAAGATTAGGCACCAAGGTCGAAATTAAAAACTTAAATACCATTTCCGGTGTAAAAAATGGAGTTGCCTATGAGATTCAAAGACAAATCGACTCCCTAGAATCAGGTGAAACCATCACTCAAGAAACTCGAAGATGGAACCCCGAGGGAGGATTTACAGTGTCTATGAGGACTAAGGAAAATGCTCATGACTACCGCTATTTCCCTGACCCAGACCTCATGCCTGTAAAAATTGAGGATGCCTGGGTTCAAGAACTCAAAGCGGCCCTTCCAGAAAGTCCCTTTGAAAAACAAAGGCGCTACATGGAAAAATTGGATTTACCTTACACCATCACTTCGGTCTTAACCCCAGACAGAGAATTGTCCCAATTTTTTGAAGATACGATTGCAATAGAAAACAAACCCAAAGCAGTTGCCAATTGGATTACAAACGAAGTTCTAAGATATTTATCAGAAGCGGGGGATTTTGGATCTCTTTCCATAAAAGAGTCAAAAGTTCTTCCAGAACATATTGCGGACTTGGTAAAAATTTGTGAGGCAGGTACAATATCTAATCAAATTGCCAAAGACTTATTTCCAGAGATCATTAAAACTGGAAAACTAGCTTCGCAAATTGTGAAAGAAAAAGGATTAGAACAACAAAGCGATTCCGGTGAAATTGAAGAACTTTGTAAAAAAGCAATTGAAGAAACTCCCAAAGCAGTCGAGGAATATAAAGCTGGACAAGAAAAAGCAATCAACGCCATTAAAGGCAAAGTCATGAAAGCAACCAAAGGGAAAGCGAACCCTAAGATCATTGACCAGATATTGCGAGGACTGTTGGATTGATTATTCCTGAAATCCTCTTTTTAAATGACTTATTCCTTTTAAATCCACAGTTCTGATCCCATTAAATAGCCTCTTAAATTACAAAGAAAAAATTTGAACCGCTTTTTTGATGGAACTCGGAGGATGCAATAGAATGTCAGATTCGAGAAAAAAATATAAGTGTAAAATGAGTTATTGAATCCTGTATGAGATCTTTTTGGTTCCGAACAGTTTACAACAAATCATTAC
>MDTC01032734.1_pt1 | contig 12393 bp, 10 predicted proteins | sample 811181 | NCBI WGS metagenome assembly MDTC01 (sample SAMN05326644, study PRJNA326480) | marine metagenome | isolation source: seawater | place: Pacific Ocean: North | collected 2011
CTGAGGGTAAGAGCCTGGCTCACTCTTCTTTCCTCTATAAAGCTAGAAAACTCATCATACTTGATCTGCTTTTGTTGCTGAGCCAATACCGGATCTTCAGAAAATTCCGCATCAAAATCACCCTTTTTTATTCCTTGAACCCTTGCTTCAGCTTGATTGGCTTCTCTCACTGCACCACTATAAAGATATAAAGATACCAGTTGCGAGGTTGCTGCAAACCCACCAAGTAGGTAAGAGCCATTTTGAAACTGACCGGCCCCAAAAGGTAACAGCAAGATCCAGGTTTTCCCTGCAGGTCGAAGCTTCCGACTACTCTTCGAGGTACTTTTGCGCAACTTCTTCTTACTTTTGACAAGATTTACAGTAACCACGGTATTTTTTCCTGCTTTTGCGTTAACCTTCAACTTTTTAGTTTTATAGGAAGGAGCCCGGATTAATAATGTAGATTTTCCAGGGACCAAATCAATCAATTCACCAGTCACACCAATCTCTGTGTTACGATAGAAGACGATTCCACGGACATTGGAATTAATTTTGACTGTTGTAGGTTTTTCTGCCTCAGGCATGACCTTTGGCGTCTCTTTTTTCCTGTAGGAAGAGGCTACCGATTTAAACAATGCTAGTACGGATTCATCCAACACCTCGTCTGGTGTTATGGTTATCTTTGGGTAGAGCTTTAAAGCTTCCTTAAAATATTTTTTAGCACTGGATTTTTTCGATAGCATAAAGCTCACAACACCTAAGTATATATTCACTTTCGCTTTGGCAACCGCACTCTTCTCTTCCTTCAAAGCTTTTTGCAAAGAAGTCGCTGCCTCCTGATATTTACTCATATAGTATAGCTGGACACCCAGCTTAAAAGCGGGGCCTGCAACCGAAACATTCGAGAAGACAAAACTAAAAAGTAATAGCGAACTTACAAAGAAGTTTCGCCGAAAATTATTAGCTGAGAAATACATCTATTTTGCACACCAAAACATAATCATCTGCCAACTTAATTTTAATCGGCTTACTAAAATGATCATGAATAGATTAAAATCGGCAACTTTTACCGCAGAACAGCTATGAGATGCTGCGTTCGCAGCAAGACCACTACTAGCCTGAGACAAATCTAGAACTAAAACCCCTACCAAAACATGGGGGACCAGCAATCCAGAAATTATTTTCGCTTTCTAGGGTAAATTCCAGCAAGGTCAAGCTAAAATGGGAAAACCCGAGCTCGACAAACCAAACCTATATGGTTTTGAGAGGCGCTCCAAATAAACCAATTGAATTTTCACCACAAGACAAAGTTAGCTATAAAATTGGTCAAGAGGGACGTAATCAAATTATCTACATAGGGTACTCTCACGGCTTTAAAGGTAACAAGCGCAGAGGTACAGACATTTACAAGTATACAGACCCTGTCTATTCTATCAGCAAAACCACAAATTATTCCAAGTCCCTCAAAGACCAGCTAAGTAGGGCAGGAGCAATGGTTTTTACAGAGCCCGGGCCAAGCGCTGCACTTACCGGTACCGCAAATCATGTCGAATTGGTCTAAATAATCAACTAAAAATCGATAATAAACCTTATGCAGAAAAGCCAGAGAGCTGTCTTTATTCTTACCAATCTAGACAAAGGACTAGAGGATTATTTCCCTGTCAGCCAGCAAGACATCTGCCAGTCCCACCCTGACCCAGATCGCACTGCATTACTTCGAACTTGATGGAGCCAACAGCAAAGATACTGCGATACTGCTACTTGCAGCCCTCATCAGTTCCTAATAACCCATCCCCATCCAGATCCACACCTACTTTGAAGTACTTGCGAACATTTCCGAACATATACTTGAGTAGATAAGCCTTAGTATCATTACCTAGCAGGATCTCTGTGGTATCCACACCATCCCACTGCTCAACATTGAGATCTAATAAAATACGATTCACCGAATCCTTCGTGAGGTTTAGCGTTTTTCCTGCTGAGCAGTGTGTGCCTATTTCCAAGGTTTCATCAGTACCGTCAACTAATTCGGTACCAGGTAGGTCATAACTTTTATCACCAATTTTAAAGACGGGATTACCTCGAAAAAACAATGACCCTCCCACCAACTTACTAGCATCAAAACCACTAACATCACCCGTTACAAGCTTTCTAAATTGAAAACTCACAGCATCGAGAGTCGTCGCTGCCACGGTCATCTGAGTAATAGCTGGGGTGAATTCATTATTTAACAAGTTCATGACATGATTAGACTCAATACCGCCAACTTCTTTCCCATCGGCTAAAAACTTAATATTACTCAAGGATACCAGACCGAGTTCCAGCAGAAACTTACCTAAATCATCGCCGGTTGTACTCTTCAATGGAAAGCTAGAGTTTGTAAAACCTTTTAAGTTTAACGTCGCTTGCGGCGACGATTGATTCTGCTTATTCTTATCTTCCGATCCGTCAGTTGTGGTAGGAGGATTGCCGAACCAGGTACCACATGCTGTAATAAAGCAAACGAGAACCAAGGGGCTTGCGACTTTAGATTTTAGGTTATACATCTTCTGCTCCTTCTGACTTCACAGATATTGTTTTTGTATTTTTTCTTGTGACTGGAAAGAGCTGCAGATTTACCTGATAGACTCTTTCAGCCTGTTTGGATTCTTGCTCCAAACGGAAGATCTGCTCAGCAGCCTCGTATATGATTTTAGCGGCTTTGCCAGCATGGTCTTCAGATAAGGCGACCGTAAGAACATTCATCTCCCGCTCTTCAGCAGGAACGCGGGTTACCGCTTCCTTTGCAAGGTCACACATCCTTTCATGAAATCTCACAGTAGCAATTTGACCGACTGTTTTATCTGGAAAAATTTGCTCACCAGAGTGTTGATAGATACCTGCTTCTTGGTCATGCGCAACAAGATCGAGCTTCTCCAAAAGCGAAAGAGCTTTCTCTACCTGTTTTGGTAGCACCTTCATGAGTACCTGGTTAGCAACCGATTCGTAGTCCTTGGTGCAATGTCCCAACGCTGTCATTTCCCGAATAATGGGATAATACCATTCTGCAAAGTATTGAAGATTAGCAGTATCCGCCTGATCGACCTCAGGGTCTGCACCTCGAAGCTCGATCAAATGCCTAAAGTGCTTTTCCCTACCTTCGGGCTGATTCGAGTTATTATGCTTAACTAAAGCAACCAAGTACTGCCTAGGTTTACCCTTTAAACCTAAAGCAGGAACAAGCTTTTGTAAATTATTGGTTGTAAGTTTCCTCCGTCCCGTGATGATCATCCAAGCAACATTTGAGTTAGAAAGCCCCAAATCCTCAGAAAACTTGTTGTAGGAATACTTCTTTAATGACGACTTGAGCTCCAGATAGAGAGCCTCTAAAAACTCACGGTAACTAAGAAAGGAAAAAATATTTATCTTATCAGATAAAATACTCTCGATGACCTTTCTATCCAGACCACTTTTTTGGGTTGTTCTTGCCATATTGGTTACCTCAAAAATACACTTGCGAAACTTGACCCGACCTCCAAAATCACACTGGGTACCTCGCATACTATCATGTCGGGAAAGGTCACAAAATTCTTTAATCAACAACTATTATTTCAGCTAAACCCATATATATACTCAAATATTCTGCAAAAAAAACATGCTATATTTATCCCGAAAACGCCAACGCCAACGCCAACGCCAAAACCATCGCTAAATGCCCACCAAAAAAAACAATTTAAATCCGCATATGAATTGCTTTTTAAATACCTGTTTATATTATAGTTTTTTAGTTTTGATAAATAAAACTAAATTTTAAAAGATACTGAGCCGATAGAAATAATAGCTACAACGGAAAACTGGGATGGTTCAAGCCACTTAACCCATCAACATTCGGTCAAACTCACGCCCTTCGTAAGGAAGGTCAACTGCCAGTCACCTTCTCAGTTTGTAGAAAAACCCCCTCTCCACCGTTGGGGCCGCAAAGGCCCCAAAAAAATCTCAAAAAAAACTAGCCAACATCCCCCTATCCATATATTTTAGCCGGCTCATAACACGTCACTAAAGCATAGAGAACTGCCGTGCCTCGAACATTCAAGCCCTTCGTTCCCCAAAAGATGATGGGATATCCAGAACTAAAAAACAATGATCCAATTGACTTAGAGATTGGTTGTGGTGTGGGCCTACACCCCATTAAATATGCCAGTAGTAACCGTAGCCGAAACCTTATCGCCATCGAACATACTGCTGCTAAATATTCGAAATTCATGGGCCGCTTACAAAATCACCCGGATCTTGACAATATATACCCCATTCACGCCAACGCCACCTCTTGGACGGCCCAGCACTTAAAACCCCAACAGATATCGAAAATTTTCATTCTCTACCCTAATCCCTGGCCAAAACCAAAACATAAAAATAAGCGATGGGCAGCTATGCCCTATATGCAGCACCTTTTTGAAGTTCTTAAACCTGGCGGTGAGCTGACCATAGCCAGCAATTTTGAATGGTATATCCAACAAACAATCGCAGATATGCCGGTTTGGGGCTTCGAAAAAAAACTGACAGAGACATTCACACAAAAAGATGTAAACAGCATCATCAAATCGAGCAATATCCACTTACCAAGGACCCACTTCGAAAAGAAGTATCTAGAAAGTGGCCAAAAGTGCTTCCAAGCAATCTTTAAAAAGAAAGACTGACCTAAGCAGCCGAACCTTACTCCGAGATGATAGCTAAAGACCGGTAAGGTGGTATAGATACCTCAAGATAGCCATCCTTAACTTCGACTAACTCACCATTGGTAGCTAAGATATCTCGATACTTGCCGTCAGCCATACCAGTATAAAGCATTTCATCGAAAGTGGAAGATTCATTATTTAGTGCAACAAAACCTTTATCACCTAAGCTGTATGCAACCTGATTATTCCCATTCGACCACCAATTCTCCAGAGCAGTGCCAGCAACATGCTTTCTAAACTGAACCATTGCCCTAATTTCTGGCCACCTATGCTCACATATATAAGCTCCAGGACGGCAAAGCTCACCGGATACAGTGGGTGGCCCCTGATCAGAATGTTCGAAACTAAAACTCGACATGACTTTGGGGTAACCGTAGGGCCATGACAACATCAAAACATTCGCCAATACATATCTGGCACCCCACTTATGAGTCAAGGTCTCTCCACCACCACCATGCCCCCTCTGGTTATCATGGTTATCCACAAAGACAACCGCCGAAGAGCTTGGCATAAACCCCCAAGACTCACCAAAGGGACTATTGTTATTCAACCAATCAAGCTTACCGCGACCCACAACCTCAGATATCTTGCGACTATACCAAAACTCAGTTACCCGACCGTTATTAAAATAATCCTCAGCCCTGATTGGCTCCATACCCAAATCTATGACTTCCTGAAAAACAAAGAAAGATCTACCAGCCTTATTGCGCGCCCGGGTTAAGATCTCGCTCAGGTCTTCTGATGGAATATGCTTAGCAGCATCAATCCGAAAACCTTTAACACCTATCTTCACCAAACTGGCCAAATATGTAGATAAACGCTCCTGAACATAGTGACTACCAGTTTTAAGGTCGGCCAGGTTTAAAAGCTCGCAGTTTTGTACGACGTATTTGTCACTATAGTCATCTATATCATTGCCGACGGTGCCACAGAAATGGAAGTCGTTAGAACTATAACCCGGATAATCGTAATGACCAAAATCACTACCTGCAGATCCCTTAGATCGCTGGCCATCGGCGATTCCCGACATATGATTAATCACAGCATCAACATAGATATCCACATCATTTTCCGCACATGTTTCCACCATATTACGAAAAGACGCAGCATCGCCCCCACGAGACTCAAGCAAGTAAGAGACTGGCTGATACCTTTGCCACCATGGTTTTCCTGTAACAACTACATGCTCATTCGGCGGTGAAATTTGCACTCCACGAAAGCCCGCATCCTTAAGATGAGTTTGGCACTCTTTCGCAATATCATCCCAACGCCACTCAAACAAATGCACAAACGTTTCACCTTCGACGATTGCCGCACTAAAGGAGGCGGAACTAAAAAATGCGACACCTGTAACGATACCAATGCAAGCCATGCGAAACAAGAGAGCCCCCCTTACCAGAAACATCAAATCTGCGAACCGAAAATCTATATCTTTTTTAAAAGATCGGGAGCACGAATGAAATCCTGAATTAATTGTTTATTTTTACTTTTAATATTTCCTTGTTATTTAACAACAAATTAACATCGAAATACGCCATCCTGGACGAATACTGACTAGAGAATGAAACAATTCGCAACATTAATAGTGATATAACTACTTTAGAAAATCTTAACTCACATCAAAACAGAAAAGATTATAGCTAAAAACCTAATCAAAAATATTTATTGCATGCCACAATAACACCATGGCCCAATATTGGAGCACAACTGTCCCAATATTGGGCCAAGCATCATGACTGCACATAGCCACCTAGAACAACTACAGGTAGATACGGCTGGAACAATCTTTGCAAATGTCATCCCTGAGACAATCAAGTCTCTAACAAGCACCAGAGTTGCCCCATGACACAGAAGAATGTCCTAATCGTAGAAGATCTGCTCGAAGAATTTACCCGTTACAAAGGCTACTTAGAAGCGCATGAACACCTTGTACATGGTGCCGGTTCTCTCGACCGAGCAAGAGAAATTCTGATTGAAGCTCCTATAGATATTGTCCTAACAGATATGCACCTTACCAAAAGCAACAAGGCCGAAGGCCTTGAGGTCCTAGCAATTATCAATGATAACTATCCACATATCATCTCTATTGCCATGAGCTCCGACCCACAAATCCAACTCGCCAAAAAAGCCAAGGACCTCGGCGCTCTGACATTTATCCGTAAGCCCATCATGTCTGATGATGAGATCATCATCACCATAAATAATGCGATTGCCAATAAAACGGTACTTAATAACGCCAAAAGATTATCAAAAACACCTCCCATCATTAATGAAGCACAGGCCAATATCATAAATGGTACCGTTATCTCAGAAGAAGAGAAAAAACTGGTACTTGCAGCCGCTAAACATCCCGAAATTGCCGTGATTCTTCTAGGAGAAACCGGCACCGGCAAAGAAAAAATTGCCGAACTTATTTACCATTACCGAACAAAGTTGGAGGGTGATATTCCACTTGTGACCCTAAATTGTGCAAATATCAAAGGCGACCTTGCTGCATCACAACTGTTTGGACACAAAAAGGGAGCATTTACGGGTGCGGCGAACTCAACTGTTGGTGCCGTTGCATCCGCAAACGGCGGAATACTTTTTTTAGATGAGATACATCCCCTGCCAATGGAAACCCAGCGACAACTATTACGAGTACTCAATGACGGCAAATACTCCAGAGTCGGAGAAAATACGGAGCACAGATCAAAGTTTCAGGTCATAGTCGCCACAACCGAAGACCTTGATGGTGCTGTTGATGCTGGTAATTTTCTCATCGATTTACGTATGCGGCTTACCGGTATTGATTTCAAGTTAAAACCCTTGAGAGAGCGCCCAAAAGATATCCCCACTCTACTCCAGCTCTTTTTAGCTGAACAAAATGCTGAAATCGAACCAACAGAATTTACAAAACTTATTGAACGCTGCAAACAATATTACTGGCGGGGGAATATAAGGCAGCTTAACAAGGTTATTCAAGCCCTTGTCGTTTATTCAACGCTTAATGATACAGAGATAAAAGCCCAAAATCTTCCCGAATACAAAACTATGTTTGCTGCCAACAATCAAGAGGAAGGCACTTTAGACATACCGTACTCAGTAGAAGAGGCTGTAAAAAAGATCATTCAATCTGTCACACAAGATGTCCGACTCGAAGAAGTCATCCGAGAAGTCGAGAAAACCGTAATATCTAACTCCCTAGAAAGAAATAGCAAGATAGCTGATTGCTATAAAGGACTTGGAATATCTCGGACCAACCTTGACATAAAAAGAAAAAAATATGGCCTCTAGCAGAATTCTCTATATGGCTCCCATGCTAGGAATCACAGATAGCTGCTATAGACATGCATATATGCTACATTACGGTGGCTTTGCAAAAGCAGTTGCACCATTCATTCGAACAAAATCCGGAGGCCGCTATAGTCAGTCAAAAGTAAAGCAACTGAAGCCTAGCACAAGCAGTTCAATACCAACACAACCGCAAATCCTAACAAATAATGTTGATGACTTCGTAAGCCTCGCAACAGCCTTATATGAGCAAGGCTACACCATAATTAATCTCAACATGGGCTGCCCTGTACCTACCTCAGCCGGCCGTGGCAGAGGCGCAGGACTCATTCCCGAAATAGACCTCGTTGACCGGCTACTGGACAAAACCCTACCCAGAATTAATGCTAAACTTTCGGTTAAAACCCGACTAGGACTTGAATCTGACCAAGAGCTTGCGGCTTTGCTCCCAGTCTTGAACCGTTATCCTCTAGCGGAAATCGCAATCCACCCAAGAACAGCGAAGCAGAAGTATTCAGGCCAGGTAAATCATTCTGTACTAACCGATATCATTGGGGATATCCGCCATGAAATCGTCTACAGCGGTGATATCAAGACCACAGAGGATCTCGATTTTCTTGAAAAAAAATACCCTCAAATCAAAAAATGGATGATTGGCCGCGGTATGCTGATGAACCCAAAGCTGCCAAGCTTGCTAGCCAAAACGACAATTACCAAAAAAAATCACAACGATTTTTTTAGAAAATTAATATACCTGTATCAACAGCAAGGCCTCAGCGACCACATCATACTTATCAGGTTAAAAACTCTAGCAGCATACTTCTGTATTGGCAAAGAATGTAATAAGAAGATGATAAAATCCCTACGCAAATCCAGAGATATCGACAGTTTTACAAGTATATTTTCACAAACAGAAAATCCCTAGGTTACCACCATCCTCTGACCTTAAATGGCTTGGCTTTGCCCCGTTGTTGCTCAGCAGCGATTTTCAGATTCTTTCCGAAAATCATACGCCACTGATAAAAGCTCTCGCGAGCAATCAGCGCACGGTCGTTGCTATGCCATGCAAGATGATAGAGCTTCTTAATACCGGCAATAGCATCCGGCGACCTAGCTTCCAACTGCGAAGCAAGCTCCATAGCTGCAGCCACTGGCTTATCGACCACTTCCGTAATAAGCCCCTCAGATAAAGCCCTCTCACTGTCAATTGGCTCTGCTAGCATCGTCAACTGCATAGCTTTATCTAAAGGCATTATCTCTCTCAGGGCTAAAGATCCGCCCATATCGGGAATCAACCCCCAACGGGCTTCCATAATCGAGAAACTGCTTTCAGGATCTGCAAGGCGATAGTCACAACCAAGGGCGAGCTGCATCCCTGCGCCCCAGCATTTGCCATTAATCGCAGCAATTACCGGAATTGGTATACGCCTCCAAGCAACACAAATCCTTTGGGCTAAATTTAGTTGGAAAGGTAGCCATTTCCAAAGAAGTTTGAACATTGAGCTCCGATCACCCATCACCTTTTTAACATCAAGACCTGAAGAGAAATTTTTACCTGATCCCGATATAACCACAGCCCGCAGAGAGCGGTTAGCATGAATGCTCTTGCGAACCTTATCTAATTCGTAGAACATATCCAGATCAAAGGCATTCATCTTGTCAGGTCTATTTAAAATGACCTCCATAATATTGCCCCGACGTTCCAGGCGAACTCTTTGCATAATGCGTCCCGTAGTGTTGCAGAGATCATCATACTTTAAAGTAAAGATTATAAAAAAGAAACCCTAAGAAGCTTCATCATCTGAATTTGAATTTGAATCTCCGGTTCGAATAGCATAACGATTACGACCAGATTTTTTTGCGTCGTACAAGGCCTCATCCGCACGTTTAACTAAAAGATCTTTTGAGGTGGCTTCTGAGCCCTGAATACTTGAAATTCCTAAACTACAAGTTACATGATCAGCAACCCGGCTAGCCCGGTGAGGCATCCTCGCCTCACCAATCGCCCCAATAATCATATCAGCAACGACCTTAGCCCCGGCCGTTTCTGTGTTCGGCAAAATTAGCGCAAACTCTTCGCCACCATAACGACCGAAGAAATCACCCGGCCTTTTTAACTGTGCGTTAACAATAGTGGCAATATTTTTCAGGCACTGATCCCCTGCTTGATGGCCATAGGTGTCATTGTAGTATTTAAAGAAATCAATATCTAGCATAATGAGGCTAACAGGTTGCTTAGAGCGAACCGCCCGACGCCATTCCTCATCAATAGTATTATCAAAAGCCCGACGATTCCCTACAGCTGTCAAGCTATCAATAAGCGACATCCTGGACAGTAATTTATTCAAATCTGAAAGTGAATTCGTTACTTCTATAAGTTCGCGCTCTCGCGCTTTTCGGCTATCCACTTCACTCTTAAAGCGAATACATGACCGCACGCGAGCTATAAATTCAAAAGAAGGTATAGGCTTCTGGATAAAATCGTAAGCACCTGAAGCAAAGGCTCGAGCAAGCTGCTCGTCTCTCTCACCTGCGGCGGTCACCATGATAGGAATATCTGCATAATAAGGTGATGACCTCAACTCATCCACAACATCAATACTTTCAGGGTTAGATATATCCAGAACCACAAGGTTCAAACCAAATACGGAACGAACGGAGTCCACCTTTAAACCTAAAAGCGCCAAACCATCGTCAGAAGAAGCAGGTGCCAAGACTTCTTGGTAGCCATTCTCCTGAAGAACCTTAACGAGATCCAATCTATCCTCTTTATTCGGCTCAATTACCAAAATCGACATCACAAATACCCACAAGCTGTTCTGACCACCGGGGGCTTTTCGGACGACTTAGGCACAAGCTAAAGCCCAAAAATATAACAGTGCAAAATCTATATGCATTCACTCATCAAAAATGGGTAAATTTCACCCAGCTATCGCCGTCAATTGATCAAATAAAAGTCCGAACCCTATTATAACCCACTCTAAGGAGCATGCTAAAAGATGAAATCATTTTTTATAACTGCAATTGTAGCCTTAACCTTTGGCAGTTTCGGCGCTATATTTGCTTTATATTTATCCCAAGAGGCTCCAATTAGCGAAGACACTCAAAACGTCAGTGGCGAACCTTTAAGTAAAATCGATGTGGTGCCGGATAACCCTCAATCGTCCTCGTTAGATCTGAAGAAAGCAAAAAGTCAGGAAGACTTTTAATCGGAGCCCACTGAGTCGATCGCTGCTCCATAACCGCCAATGGACCAGAAAACAGCACTTCGCAGCGGGAAAAGCCCGCACGCCGCACCCAGTTTTGCAAAGCTTTGAGAGTCGGCAAAAACCAAATACCACTGGCACCAGCATAGCGCCCACCAGGGACTAAGCAATTAGGCTCTAGCCCAGGAACTCCCTGGCAATCAATAAAAAGAACACCACCTTTATCCAAGGCAACCTTCATCTTGCGCAATAAACCAACAGGATCAGTATGGTGGTAAAGGATACCTAAACAAAAAATCCTATCAAAACCTCGAGGAAACAAATGAATATGCTCGACACCTAACATTTCAAAATACAAGTTTGCTAGACCTGAGATTGAGCGCAACCAATTAAAAGTCACGTAATGTTTAACAACTGGCTCGAAACCAACCACAAAATCTGGTCGTTGTTCTGCCATCCGAAACATAAAATAACCATTGTTACAACCGATGTCAGCAACCCTCTTGCCTTCTAAATCATCAGCATAGGGATGGAGACGGCTCCACTTTATATCACTCCGCCACTCTGCATCGATTTCTAGGCCACAGATGCGAAAAGGGCCTTTCTTCCAAGGCCGCATCTTCTCAAGAATTGACTGCAGCTGCGAGAAATCCTCTTTATCTTTACCCAAGGAAACAACACCATCAGAAACTGAAAAGTTCGGCTTAACATTAAGAGCCCGCAGCTGACCAGTCAACTCGGTCAGCGCCGAATCTAGCGAGACCGCACGCCGCTCTTCAAGCAGGCGTCTGAGCTCCAAAGATGCAGATCTTGTATAAGGTATATCGGCAAAGTCCATTTATACAGTTGCTTTCATGCCAACCAAAGTTACGAAGTTATTCCATTTAGCTATGGAATCGACAGAATCAACGCCAAACTTATTTAGCTGGCGGCGGTAATCATTTTCAGTCAGCGGAACCAGAACATTCTCTAAAGCTTCTTTCTTTTTCTCTATCTCTAGCCTTGAGTAGCCGCGATCTTGCTTAAAAGACTCATACAGAGTTGTAATAGTCTCTTGGAACTCCGACGACTCAGAACGTACTTTCTCACTCAAGAATATCAAGCCACCAGGCTCCAAACTCTCCACCATTCTCTTAAGGACCCGCATGCGATCACGGATCGGTAAAAATTGCAAAGTATAATTTACAATGATAACCGAAGCATTTTTAAAACAAACA
>MDTC01201774.1_pt1 | contig 12393 bp, 5 predicted proteins | sample 811181 | NCBI WGS metagenome assembly MDTC01 (sample SAMN05326644, study PRJNA326480) | marine metagenome | isolation source: seawater | place: Pacific Ocean: North | collected 2011
AGAAGTTTTGATTTACTGGATAAAGCAGAGACAGGTGTATCTGTTCCCATTGAACCAGTCCCTTCTGCTCCAGTTTGGATCATTGGATTCATAAGAAAGCTTTCATCTTCTTGCGTATAACCATAAGCTTGTAGAAGTTTTAGTTGAGGCAAAGAGTTTTTAACTCTTATTTTATTTTCAGTTCCAGAAATATTCTTAAGATCCAACTGGCTTAGTTGAACCATTTTCTTCCAATCATTTTTTTCAGAAATATTTCTTTTGACCTCTTTGTCATCAATAATTGATTTTTTTTCCAAATCAATCAAAAGCATCTTACCGGGCTGTAAACGCCATTTAGAAATAATCTGATCTTCTTCAACTGGTATAAGGCCCATTTCAGATGCAAAAATAACCTTATTATCTTTTGTTACAAGATACCTTGCAGGTCTTAACCCATTTCTATCAAGCATTGCACCAATCTGTTTCCCATCAGTAAATGCAATATTTGCTGGACCATCCCAAGGCTCCATTAGGGGAGCATGGTATTCATAAAAACTTTTAAGATCTTTATCCATTAAGTTATTATTCTGCCATGCTTCAGGTATCATTATTAGCATAGCTTCTGAAATTGAATATCCTCCTAAAACTAATAGCTCTAGAGCGTTATCAAATGATGCACTATCAGACTGCCCCTCTTTAATTATTGGCCATAATTTTTCAATATCATCTTTGAATTTTTTTGATTTTAGAATGCTATGCCTAGCATTCATCCAATTTATATTGCCTCTTAAAGTATTAATTTCACCATTATGACATATCATACGAAATGGTTGAGCGAGGCTCCATGTCGGAAAAGTATTGGTTGAAAATCTTTGATGGATAAGTGCGAAAGATGATTCCACAAGAGGATCAGCGAGGTCTTCAAAAAAACCCAGCCTATTTCCAACTGTTCCTACTTGGTCTGACAAAACCATTCCTTTATAAAGAATAGTTCTTGAAGAAAAGGATGGAATATAAAACTGATCATAAATTTCTTCGTCTAATTTATGAATTTCATTATCAATGCATTGCCTTAGAACATATATTTTTCTTTCAAAATCGTCTTGATCATCAATACCTTCAGGTTTCCCAATAAATAAATGATATACATAAGGGATAGTTGGCTTAACTGACCAGCCCAACTCCTTTTCATATGTTGGGCATTTTCGCCAACCAATAAAGGGAACATTTTCTTGGGCACATATTTCTTCAACTTTACTTTTGATTTTATCCTTTATGACACTGTCTTTTTTGATAAAAAATACACCAACAGCATAATCATCTTTTTGAGGAATGTTAAAACTTGTAATCCTAGTGCTAAAAAAATTATGGGGTATCTGAATTAAAATTCCGGAACCATCTCCAGCCTTAGGGTCTGCGCCTACAGCACCCCTATGTTCCAGATTGCATAACATAGAAAGCCCTTTACCAATAATGTCATGAGAAGCCTCATTATTAGTATCAACAATTAGTCCAACACCACATGAATCATGCTCATTATTAGAATCGTATAATCCTTGCTCTAAAGGAAAACCAAAATTATTTTTTTTTATAATTTTTTTAGTCATATTATTTTTATCCATAAAAACTATGTTTCCTAACTATAATTGCTTTAGTTTTTTATTTTTTTAGTAGTAAGAATGAGATGTTTTATAGTATTTATGAAATAAAATCAAGTAGTGTTGTATTAATACAACATAATTAGTAAATATATTTATTTTTCAATATCTTAAAGTTTTTTATTTTTTAGGTTGGTAGTCAAAAGCAATGCATACTCTGTTATCATTCGAAATAAATGGTATTGTTTGATGAAATAATGATGAAGGAAATAAGACTAAATCACCTCTTTTGGGATTTATAATTTTTTCCTGCGATGAATTTTTCTTCATCGGATAATCAAAACCTTTCAGTGAAAACTTTATTGCTCCTTCGTTGTCTTTAATATCATCTGGAATATTAATATAAAAAACTCCACTTAACCATGAACCAAGGTGAATATGCGAAGATTGAAACCCTTCACTTTTAAGATTTACAACCCATCCAAATAAATTAGATTTTTTAGGCCAATCTTTTATAAAAAGTGAATTGTCATTTTTATTATAACTTTTAAAATAATGTTTAATTTCCTCAGAAAGCACTTTTTTAAGTATTGAGATATTTTTCTTTTCTAACGAAAATAAATTATCAAAAGTTTGAGATCCGCCTTTCGTTGTTGAATCTTCAGGTTCCCAAACCTCTTTCAAAATATTTAATTCGGACAGTAATTCTGTAAACGAAAATTCATAAGATTTTAATGATGTTGAAATATTTTTTGAAGATAAATATGATATGGGGTTATGGCAGAAAGGGTAATTATTTGTAATTTCCCATTGCTCAGAGGCGAAAGCGCTTATTGCTGCAACATTATTATTGTGTGGATCAGTATGACAATATTGATTAAGTAGCTCATGATATTTTTCTTTATTATTATTAGCATAATAAAGTTCAAGGCATTTTATTTTTCCTAATTGCCCACCTTTATCAAAGTAATCTATAGATGAAACTATATCATTTTCTTTCTTGAATATTTTTCCTAAATTATAGTTAGTTAATTCATGATTTTTGTTAATTGAAATGCTCTTTAGATAATGCTCTTTTGCTTTTTCTAAATTTCCCATTACCTCATAAATTGAACCTAAATTATTATAAATAAGATATTTAGGGAAATTAATATCTGAAGCAATCAAATCATCCAGTATGCCTATTGCTTTGTCATATTTTTTTTGTAACTTATATACTACCGCCTTATTATTTAAGAAGGATGGATTTTCCGGTATTAATTCTAGCCCAGTGTTAAGATATCCAAGAGCATCATCATATTTTTTTAACTTTATAAGAGTTTGAGATAATAAGTCTAAAACTGAAATATTTGTATTATCTTTTTTGAGTGATTGTTCAAAGTATTTTTGAGCACTAGTAAAATCTCCAGAATCTAAATAGCAAGCGCCAATTAATATTTGATATTCATTTTTTTCTGACATCAAAAATAATTCTTTATAGTAATTTATTGCCCTATTTAAGTATCCCTCATCTCTGTAAATTTGTGCTAAGTTAGATTTAACATCAAAGTTATCAGGATCTGAATTGATAGCTTTTTCATATACAATTAAGGCCTCTTTATTGTTTCCGCTTTGAGATAAAGCTGCGCCCAAAATATTCATAACAAATAAATTTTCATCTTTTTTAGCTAAATAGGAATTACATAACTCTATAGTTTTTATGTAATTTTTAGAATTATAACTATTCTTAATTTCTCTAATTATTTCTTCCATCTAAGGTCTGGTTCCAAAAGAAGGTTTTTTAATTTCTCTTAGAGGAGCAGATAGATTTGCAAACTCACAAATTAATTTTCTTGTATCCCTAGGGTCAATTATCTCTTCAGCTAAAAAACTTTCAGCAGTTTTAAAAGGAGAGCGTACTTTTTCCATTCTTTCTTGAATTTCTTGTAATAATTTTTCTGGATTATCAGATTTTTCAAGGTCTGATTTGAAGGCTGCTTCTATACCACCCTCCATTGGAAGAGAGCCCCAGTCTCCAGATGGCCAAGCATATCTATAATGCACTCTAGAAGCATTCATATGTGCAGCGCCGGCAACACCAAAAACTTTTCTTAAGATTACTGAGCACCAAGGAACAGTAGCTTGATAAACTGCAGTTAGTGCACGTGCTCCATGACGTATAGTCGCATTTTTTTCAGCTTCAAGGCCTATTACAAAACCAGGATTATCTACTAGATGCACAACCGGAAGATGAAATGTTTCTGCTATATCTACAAATCTTGTAACTTTATCTGAGGCGTCAGATGTCCATCCGCCTCCATAAAAATATGGGTCTCCGCCTAATAAACCAACTGGCCACCCATCAAATCTTGCTAAACCAGCAACAACTGATCGTCCTGAATTTTTTCCAAATTCTAGAAAGCTACCTTTATCAACAAGCGTTTCTATTATTTTTCTTGAATCATAAACCTTTCTTCTATCCTTAGGTATAGCTTCTAAAAGCCATTCATCTTTTCTATCATGATTATCAGTATTATTATTTGATCTTGGGGGAAGTTGATAAACAGAAGAGGGTAAATAAGATAAAATTCTTTTTGCAGTATCTATTGCCTCTTCTTCACTTTTTACAACGATATCTATTGCCCCGTTTTTTGAATGAATGTCTGATCCGCCAAGCTCTTCTTTAGTCAGATCCTCGCCAACTCGTTTTACGACAGGCGGTCCTGCTACAAACATTTGAGAAATTTTTTCTACCATTATTGAGAAGTGACTACTAACAGCTCTTGCTGCGCCTAAACCAGCAACTGGTCCTAGGGCTAAAGCTATTACTGGTATTGTTGAAAGATTTTCCACGACCCAATTCCATCCAGGATTACCTGGTATATAAGTCCTTGAATCCATATCAAGAGATTTAACTGAACCCCCTCCGCCTGTTCCTTCAATTAAACGAATTAAGGGAAGTCGATATTCATTTGCTAATTGTTCAGCCATGATTTGTTTTTGGGCTATAGAAGCATCTGCAGCCCCGCCTCTAACAGTAAAATCATCACCCCCTACAACAACATTTTTTCCATTTATTTTGCCTCTTCCCATAACAAAGTTAGAAGGTGTGAATTTAATGAGTTCACCTTTATCATCATATTCAGCTTTTCCTGCAATTTTTCCAATTTCATGAAATGTATTTTTATCTAACAATAAATTAATTCTTTCACGAACATTCAACCTATTATTATCTTTTTGTCTTTTAAGTTTTTTAGATCCGCCCATTTTATCCGCAAGGGCTTCTCTTTTTCTAAGTTCTTTTATTTTATCTAACCAGGACATAGTCTAATTTTACCTATTAAGTTTATTCAATATATTTTTTGATTGGGAATGAAATCAAAATGAATATGATTCCAAACCCTAGTGATATTATAGCTATTTGCATAAAAAGCGTAGGCATTGTTTCTATTCCAGAGTCAGTAGCTTTACCTGAAATTATGCCAGCTAGTATTGCTCCTAACGATGACGCTAAGAACCAAATTCCCATTAGCTGTCCTAAGAATCTTTTTGGAGCTAATTTTGAGACAGCAGATAAACCAACAGGACTAAGAGTTAATTCACCAATAGTATGAAAAAGATAGGTTAATAATAGCCATTGAGCTCCTGCTATTTCATGCTCAATAGCATAAAAAGCTCCAATAGCTATTGTTATAAAACCCATTGCCATAAATACCAATCCTAAACCAAATTTAACTATTAGATGAGGATCCAACATTCTTTTACCTAGATATATCCAAAGGTAAGCAATAAAAGGTGATAAAAGAACTACAAATAACGGATTTAAAATTTGTAACCAACTTGCAGGGTATTCCCAACCTAAAAATATTCTATTGGTGTATTCTTTAGCAAAAATATTAAAAGAACTTCCAGCTTGATCAAATCCTGACCAAAAAATTGCAGCACCTAGAAATAAAATGGCTAATAGAAACATCTTCTTTTTTTCTTCACTAGATAGATTTCCATAGAGAAAAATATACATAAAGAATGTTATTGCTATGAGTGAAATTGCTAGCGTCATATAGCTAGCAATATCTAAAGGGCTAATAATAATAATTCCACTGTAAAAGCTATATAAAATCAGGATTGAAATAATTGAAAAAATTAAAGAGATTATTATGTCATGTTTTTTAGTTTTTTCATCCAATTCTATTATTGGTTTTTTTCCTACCCCTTCTAATCTATTGCTAAATAAAGAAAATTGTATAAGACCTAAAGCCATACCAATTGCAGATGCCGAAAAACCATAATGCCATCCAATATTTTCACCTAGGTAACCACATATAAAAAATCCAAGAATACTTCCAACATTTATTGCCATATAAAAAATTGTAAAACCTGCATCTTTGAGTTGCTCTTTACCTTTGTATAATTCACCAACTATTGCCGATATATTAGGTTTTAGTAACCCCGTTCCAATGACAATTAGTATCAACCCTAAGTAAAATGTATCTAAATGAGGAAATATAAGACTTATATGCCCTAACATTATTATTAATCCGCCATAGAAAATTGCTTTTTGTTGACCAATTAATCTATCCGCTATCCAACCGCCAGGTAATGTAGCTAAGTAAACTGAAGAGGCATAAATTCCATAGATTGCACTTGCGGAAATGTTATCAAAATTTAATCCTCCATTTTCATATGAAGCAATCATAAATAATATAAGGATACCTCTCATCCCGTAATAGGACATTCTTTCCCACATTTCAGTTAGAAATAATGTTGTTAAACCTTTTGGATGATTGCTAAAAATTTTATTCATTATTACAAATCTTACTAAACATTTTTTTTATTGCTCTTTGATACTTTATATATATATACAAGGGCAAGACTTTCATAATATTAAATGCATAAATTTTCGGAATTAAAATGGATAAAGAAAAAAAATTAAACACAGCTTTAATTATAGGGCGCTGGCAACCATGGCATAAGGGCCATAGAGAGCTATTTAAAGCAGCTTTAGCTAAAGCTGAAAGAGTTGCAATAGGGGTTAGAGCTACTCATGAAACTGATGGAAAAAATCCTTTTTCTTTTAAAGAAGTTAAAAAGTTTATCGATAATGACTTACAAAGCGAATATGAGGGTAAATATGAAGTTGTTGAACTTCCTAATATTACTAATGTTATTTATGGAAGAGATGTAGGATATAAAGTAGAAAAAATCTCGTTTGACGATGATGTTGAAAAAATTTCTGCTACTAATGTAAGAAAGTCAATGAATTTAACTCCAGTTGAACATGATGTTGAAATCCTTGAAAGAGAAAAAAGATCTGGGCATAAAGGAGCGGTAATATGGCTTACTGGACTTTCAGGATCAGGAAAAACAACTCTAGCTAAAAAATTAGAAAGAAGATTATTTGATAAAGGTTGCAATATTTATATGCTTGACGGTGATAATATTCGGGATGGATTAAATTCAAATCTTGGTTTTTCAGACAATGATAGAGAAGAAAATATTAGAAGAATTGGTGAGGTTGCGGCTTTATTTGCTAAAGCTGGGTTTATAGTTATTACTGCATTTATATCACCTTTCAAGAAAGATAGAAAAAAAGCACTTCATGCTTTTGAAGAAAATTCTTATGAAGTTTATTTGTCTTGTGACTTAAAAACTTGCGAAGAGAGGGATACAAAAGGATTATATAAAAAAGCGAGATTAGGAGAAATAAAAGATTTTACAGGAATTGATTCTCCTTATGAAGTCCCGCAATCACCGGATTATGCTATTGACACTCAAAATTTATCAATAGAAGACAGTGAAAATGGATTGTATAATTTTATAATCGAAAAAACATCTAATACTTGACTTGATTGATTTTTTTATATTTGTTACATTATGTTACAATTTAAATACTGATGATTTAGTTATAACTAAACATTAAGCTTGCACTTTTATACATTAGCATTATAAAAATGTATAAATACGATTCGTTTTGTGTTATTAAGTTTACTTAGAATTAATCGTCAACAGCCGGAGTGAAATATGAACATTAAAGCAAAAGGTTTTCAACCATCAATACTAGCCGAAGACAAACATCAAAAAAATGAAAATTCAGGAAGGGTTCTTTCACCATTTAATTCTTATAAGAGAGAACTTGGTTTATTTAGTGCAATAACATTGCCACTAATTCTTGCTGCTTGCGGCGGCGGCGGCGGCGGCGGAGCTGTTAGCCCAACTCCTGATTCAGGTTCAGGTTCAGGTTCAGGTTCAGGCTCAGGCTCAGGTTCAGGCTCAGGTTCGGACTCAGGTTCAGGTTCAGGTTCCTCAACAGACGGTATAAACCTTGATGGCGGTTCTTATGCAGCAACTAGCGGTGCTGATACATTTATAGTTGATGTAAGTTTTGACGGAACAAGTGTTGTATCACTTGATGGGGATTCAATAATCACAGGTTTTGACCCTGCTAATGATAGCATTCTTTTGAGGGGAACTGGTGCTTCTGGAGATTTTAATGCTGGATCTTTAACTGGATCAACGGGTGTTGAAGTTTCTCAATCAACTATTAATGATAATACTGTGATTTATTTTTCACCAAATAGTTCAAATAATAGCTCTTCAGTTACATTAGCTGGTATTTTAGATGGAGATTTATCAACTATTACTGTTAAAGCTGAAGAAGGCTCTGCAAATGATTCAAGTGCTTCTTCTGCAGGCGGAACAGATTTATCAAGCGGGACGGTTGCTGCTACATCAGCTGCCGATGCTTTTACATATGAAATAAAATTCTTAGATGGATCACCAGTAGCGATTGATGGCGAAGTGATAATAACAGGTTTTGATGTATCTAATGATACACTGACACTTCAAGCTGCTTCAGTGCCAGACGGTTTTTCAAAAACATCTTTACTAACTGCTGATAATGTAGATGTTACAACAAATACAATTGATAATTATACACTCATTTCTTTTGCGCCTGATTCTTCAGGAGCTTCGGGTTCTATTAGATTAGATGGTGTAGTCGATGCAGATTTATCTTCTATTAATATAAATGTCTTAGGCGGCGCAGTTTCTTCTTCAGGTCCTGATTTGTCATCTGGATCAAACATCGAATTAGGTTCTACTGATTTAACAGCACAATCTGAAGCTGAGAATTTTGTTTTTGATGCTAGCTATGTTGCTACAGCTTCTACAGAAGATTTAGATTCAGCAAGAACTTTATCTGGTAGTGATGGCCCTGTTACAATAACAGGGTTTGACCAGGATAATGATAAACTAGTTATTTTAGCTACTGGTTTACCTGTAGGATATGATTTAGATGACTTTAAAGCAGCTGCGGATATTGATATTTCGGCTTCTACTATAGATAATAACACTACTATTTATTTTGCTCCTGATGAGAATGGCAATTCAACATCAATAACATTAGATGGTATTGTGGATAGCGAATTATCTAATATATCTATTGAATTCACATCTTCGCTGTCTGGTAATACAAGTTCAGGTACAGCTACATCAACTGATACTGGAGCATCTTCAGAATCTACAACAACTTCAGAAACAACAACTTCAGAAACAACTACTGAAGAAACAACTACTGAAACAACTACTGAAACAACTACTGAAACAACAACTGAAGAAACAACAACTGAAGAAACTTCATCAAGTAGTTCAGCAGCCAATGTAATTGATATTGATTTATCTGAGGAAGGTACGGTTTCAGGAACTGATGCTGCCGATGAATTTAGATATGAATTTAATGATAATGGTCAATCTGCAGAAGGTAACTTTATTGTTACTATCGATAATTTTGATGCTACCCAGGATAAAGTTGTCCTAGTTAATAAAGATGGGTCATCACTTTCTGTTAAAGATTTTGCTGCAAAAAGCGGTATAGATGTTGTAGATGAGCCTTTTGAAGGTAGAATTAGTATAAGTTTTAATGTTGATTCAAATAGCGCTAATGGAACACTCTATATTAATGATGTAAATGGTTATGATTCAGACGCTGGTACTTTCGATACATTAATTCTTGAAATTACAGCAGAAACTGATCTTGCGGCGACTTCAGGTGGAGATTTTGGATAAAATAATGTTTTTGCCTTATTAATGCCTTGTTTCCGCATTAGTTAGATAAAATAATTTAAAAAAAATATTTACATTTATTAAAAAAAGGTATTTACATTAATAAAGTTATGTTACATTCTGTTACAAATAAATTAAAAACAAATTTGACCTTAACAGGAGAATTAGTATATTTTTTGGCAAGTGATTCGAATTATAGAATTACTTTTTGTTAGTTACATAAGGAGAGAGAAAAATGGCTACAATAAATGCATCATCCTCAGCGGATATAATCGTTCCATCAGTCGGTGGGTCTACATACAGAGGCCTAGGTGGAGACGACACATATATAGTTTCTAATGCAGCAAGCGGAGATATTACGATTGTTGATACAGGAGGAACAAATACAATTCAATTGGTAGATGGCCTATCAATTACTTCCTCAAAGTTTGCAGCAGACTCAGTTAAGCTTACATTATCTAATGGAGCTACTATAACTGTTAATGGTGCAGACGGATTTACTTTTGATGTTGGCGGAAACGTTTCAGCAGGAGTTTCTGGATCAGCTAAGACATACGCACAATTAGCTGCAGATATGGGAGTTGCTTCATTACCAACAGGTTCAACTATTACTGATGGATCTGCAGGTACTGTAAGTGGTTCTGGTATATCTACAGGTTCAGCTAGCTACACTCTCTCAGCTAGTGCAAACACTGTAGCTGAAGGTGGAGCAATTACATATACTGTAACTGCATCAGCATCTTCAACTTCTGATACTACACTAACATATAGTGTTGTTGGTGATGATCTGGCTGGATCAGCTACAAAAGCAACTAATTCAGATATAGTTTCTTTATCTGGTACTGTTACAATTGCTGCTGGCGAAACTTCAGCAACTTTTGATATCACACCAAACACTGATACTGATAACGAAGGTTTAGAAGGAATTAAAGTTTCACTTCTAGATAGTTCAAATTCAGTTATCGGTTCACATACTGCTTCTGTTACAAATACAGCTTCAACAGCTTCTACTACTACTAACCTAACAACAGGTGTAGATACAATAGCTGCTGGTGATGGCGATAATATTGTTGGCGGTACAGTTTCTGGTGCTGGTGGTACTGGATCAACAGCTCAACCTGGCGATGTAATCGATGGTGGTGCTGGAACTGATGTCTTTAAACTTTCAATTGCGGGTACTCTTACAGCAAATATTGATCATACAATTTCTGGTATTGAGTTGATAGGTGTTGAAGAAGTATCAGTAAATAACTTCCAAGTTACTGATACACCAGCAAATACTTTCCATACAGTTGACCTATCTTTAGCTAGTAGTGTTACAACAATCGGTGTAAACTCTTCTTCAGCTGGTGGTACAACTAAATTTACGAATACGACTGGTATTCCAATACTTAATGCTAAATCAGGTCACGGTAATATTACTGTTGATAACGTAGCGGCTGCAGTGGCTGGGACATCTGATTCTCAACAAGTTAACCTTTTCAATTATAGTGACGGAGCTGGTGCTTCTGGAACAATTACTCTTGATAATGTTGAACTTATTAATGTTGATGTTCAAGGCGTTAACTTATTTGCTGCTCTTACTGCTGCTAAGGCCCTTACTTATACATTTACAGGTAATGGTTACTATTATGGTGTAGCTGATGTTGCAAGTACTGTGTTCTCAATTGACGCTTCTGCGACTGCTGGTCTTGGTATTAATGTAGGTGTTTCACCTGTAACAGCAACTTATGCAGTGACAATGACTGGTGGTGCTGGTCCTGATCAATTGGTTATTGGATCTGATTGGAGTAAATATATTACTTTTGATGGCGGTGCCGGTGTTGATACTCTTTCAATAAGCGATGTGACAGATATTAGTTCAACAAGTACTGGTGGTCTTTCTAATGTAGAAAGAATAAAAATTACTGCTAATAGTGCATCTGCTTTAGATCTTCAATGGTTACCAGAAATAACAACTGTGGTTTCTTCAGCTGCTTCAGCTGCAAATGCAGTGACAATTTCTAATATGACTGATGATAACTCAACTGTTATTGTTACTGGTTCTACAACTTCTACTGAAGGTATAGTAGGTACAAGAACAATTGATGGTGATGCAGATTCTGTTGATCTTACAATCGGTCAAGCAACTGTAAATGGTCAAACATTTGTTGCTCTAGATTTTGCTGATGCTGAAACTTTAAATGTTACAGTTAATCAATCAGCTAATGGTGCAACTGCTACTGCTACAAGTATAGGTGGTACTGATCTTCAAACTTTAACAGTTTCTGGTGCTGGTAAACTAACTATTACTGCATTTTCAGGCGCTACATTAATGACTTTAATTGATGCGTCTGCAAGTACTGGTGGATTAATTATGCCTGCAACGAACCCTTCTGCAACATATGGTGTTACAATCAAAGGTTCTTCAAAAGCTGATACACTTGAAGGTGGTACATCTGCTGCTTACGGTGATACAATTCACGGTAATGGCGGTAATGATACAATCCAAGGTGGTGCTGGTGGCGATACCATTAAAGGTGGTGAAGGTGCTGATATTATTATGGGTGAAGCCGGTATCGATAATATTGATGGTGGCGAAGGAAATGATGTTATCCATGTTGATGTTGTTGCTAACTTCGAAGGTTTAGCGACTGCTGAAACTGTTGATGGTGGTGCTGGTGTTGATACATTGAACTTTGGTGCTGCTGTTCAATTTAGTGTTGAAACTACAGATTTACTTAATGTTAAAAACATTGAAAAGATCACTTTTGATACATCAAATGCAACTAACTCA
>MDTC01221242.1_pt1 | contig 12391 bp, 13 predicted proteins | sample 811181 | NCBI WGS metagenome assembly MDTC01 (sample SAMN05326644, study PRJNA326480) | marine metagenome | isolation source: seawater | place: Pacific Ocean: North | collected 2011
AAATATGCCAGTCGCGCGGCGGCGCACGGCGTGCGCGGCTGCGTGCCAGATGCCAGCGCAGGTGATCATGTGGCAGCTCTTTGGCCATGTCCGGCTGCATCACCCAGCGGGTTTCCACCCCCTGCGCGCCGCCTTCATCCGGCGTCAATAGCAGGCCAAGCGGTGGCCGCGGGGCCTGCGCCGCCCCCGCCTCGGCGGCCAGATGCAGCCGGCGCACCGGGGTAAGGGCGGGAAACCCCGGCATATCGGCCACCACCAAAGGCACTGCGCCGCTGCGCAGCGCCTCTTCCATTGACCATAAAAGATCCTCGGCGCGCTGCGGGGCCACAAAGATAAACCGCCCCGGATCGACAAAGTGTAGCATGCCGTCTGGGTTCAGCCTGTCGGTTCCGTATGCCGGCGCAATCCACAGCACTGGACCGCTGGTGCGCGCCGCTAGCATTAGCGCAAAGACACGCCGCGCGCGGCCGGCACATTCATGGACCCGCCCCAGATCCAGATCAATATCTTTCAGAACCGTAAGCGCCGGCCGTTTGGGAGAGTGGCTTCGAGTTAAAAGAATCGTTTGCATGAATCACACTATACAATGTTCACTTTTTGTTCTCAATGAAAATTGACGTATTTGTGGTGGCTTTCATTCGCTAAACAAGAATTGAATTCAGAGGAATTTAAGGTCGTTATCTAGAACATCTGGTAAAATGGCATCCATTTTAGCACCCCCGCGATACTGTCGCGATACCGACATGGGTTTTGCGCGGTTTCAAGCCCTATCTGTTTGTGATGTTTTTTGGGTTATGGATGGATATAACTTGGGAAAGCTTGATTGCATATGGCTATGAAATAGATCACAACTAAGCCAAAATATATTAGGGAAGTAAGCAATATGAGAAAAAATCCAATGGGCCGCACCGGTGTGATGGTGTCCGAGTTGTGCCTTGGCACAATGACATTCGGCACCCAGACACCCGAAGCAGAGGGCCACGCGCAAATTGATATGGCGCTGGATAATGGGATCAACTTTCTGGACACGGCCGAAATGTATCCGGTCAACCCGATATCCAAGGAAACCATTGGAAGAACAGAAGAAATCATTGGCACCTGGAATGCCAAGAACCCTGCGCGGCGGGGCAATTATATCCTTGCCACCAAACATTCAGGCGCGGGGTTGAAACACACGCGGGACGGGGCGCCAATTTCGTCCAAGACCATTGCCGAGACAGTCCAAGGCAATTTGCGGCGGTTGCAAACCGATTATATTGACCTTTATCAGTTTCACTGGCCCAATCGCGGCTCTTACATGTTTCGCCAAAACTGGACTTATGATCCGTCAGGGCAGGATAAGGCGGCCACCCTTGATAATATGCAAGACTGCCTTGAGGCGTTGCAGAAAGAGGTGGAAAAAGGCACAATCCGCCACTTTGGCCTATCCAACGAAAGCGCCTGGGGCACTGCCCAATGGCTTCGAATTTCCGAAGATATGGGGCTGCCAAGAGTGGCTACAATTCAGAATGAGTATTCCCTGCTGTGCCGGCTTTATGACACAGATTTGGCTGAGTTGAGTGTTAATGAAGACGTTGGTTTGATTGCTTTTTCTCCGCTTGCGGCAGGGTTTTTGACCGGCAAGTATCAAGACGGAAATGTGCCCGCAGGATCGCGTATGTCGGTGGTCGAAAACCTAAGCGGACGTGCAAATCCGCGGGTCTATCCGGCAGTGAATGCATATTTGGGAATTGCCCGAAAACACGGGATTGATCCAGTGCATATGGCGCTGGCGTGGTGCCGTACCAGACCGTTTATGTGTTCAGCCATCTTTGGCGCCACCCGGCTTGGGCAGCTTGAGCATATTCTTGGGGCAAGTGATGTGGTGTTGAGCCAAGAGTGTCTTGAGGATATTGCAGTTGCTCACAAGGCGCATCCAATGCCCTATTGATCCTATCGCCAAGCCGTCCCTTTGAGTTTTTAAAGGCATGGGGCGCTGGCTATATTTTGTGGTAACCTTTGCCTGGCATGGTCTGTGTGATATGCTCTTACAGGTAATTAGAACCTAATTTATTGAATTAAGAGCTAAAATGAACCTTTGGAAGGCTAGCGTGAGCAAATACGCGCTTGGTGCCATGACCTTTGGCACGCAAACGCCGCAAGATATTGCCCACCGTCAGATTGATCTGGCTCTAGAGGCGGGTGTGAACTTAATTGACACGGCGGAAATGTATCCGGTTAACCCGTTTCATCGCGAGACCATTGGGCTATCGGAGGAAGTGATTGGTAACTGGGTTGCTTCCAACCCAGAAAAGCGTGCGAAAATGATGATATGCACCAAACATGCCGGCAGCCGGCACCGGCTTATAAGGGGCGGCGAACCAATATCATCCAAGACCATAGCGCTGGCTATAGAAGGATCATTGAAACGCCTACAAACTGATTTCATTGACCTTTATCTGTTTCATTGGCCCAATCGCGGCTCATACAGTTTTCGAAATAATTGGAGTTATGATCCCTCTGATCAGGACCGGTCACAAACCTCGGCACATTTTGATGATGCTCTCGAGGCGCTCTCAAAACAGGTGGATAAAGGGAATATTCGGAACTTTGGACTTTCTAATGAAACCACATGGGGGATGGGTCATTGGTGTTCGCGCGCCGCGGCAACCGGTGGCCCACAACCCATCACAATTCAAAACGAATATTCATTGCTATGCCGGTTGGCAGATACGGACCTTGCAGAATTATGCGTTCACGAAGATGTGGGCATCATGGCCTATTCACCGTTGGCGGGTGGGTTGCTGACAGGAAAATATCGTGGTGGACAACATATTCCGGACGGCTCTCGCATGACATTTACGCCGGACATGCATGGTCGTGTGACACTTCGTATGTGGCAGGCTGTGACAGCCTACGACCAGATTGCCGTAAAACACGGGCTCGAGCTAACCCAAATGGCTTTGGCTTGGGCATCAGCAAGGTCCTTTGTGGCAACGGTCGTTTTGGGAGTCGTGGATGAGACGCAGTTAAGACATGCATTGAAAGCTCAGAAAATCAAACTGACCGATGCACTTATAAAGGATATTAATCACTGTCATCAGGCGCATCCAATGCCGTTTTAATCCCAGTCAATTTGACACAGTGGTTTTGAAAAACTGTTCCAAGTCGCTTGTTGCGAAAGAGGCCTCTCGGATCAAAGTATCAAAATGTTCTGTAAAGGTGTGAACCCGTTCACTTTCCCGAAAGGCGAGGTAGTGGCGGCCCACATAAAGCACCGCTAAAAGTGGCCCGAAGACTGTAATTGGCGCTGAATAGAGGCGCCTCGCATCAAAAAGATAGATCCGGACTCTTGGATAAAATTGGGCGCATAAATCGACCAGCCACTGGATTTGTTCGTTGCGAATCTTAGATGGCAGGCCCTGGTAATAGCCTTGTGAATTGGCAAAACTAGATATTTCGTGAATGGGTATGGCAATCTCATAGTCTGATGTCGATTGCCGCATCCAGTTTAGACGGTCTTTTGAGGCCCCGATGGCCTGCTGGATTGTGCGGCCGAGGTGCGGTGCATATTCCCATTCCAACATAGCATCGGTTTTGAACATATCGGGCAGAGTTGCAGGGACGTGGCGAATTTTATATCCCGCGGCGTCGCGGTGCCACTGATAAATTTGCTCGTCCACAAGTGCACGCGGTGCGCGCGTGAGCGATAAGGAGTTAGCAACGATGTCTGTCGCATTTTCAGGGCGGTCCGAAAGGCTCAGCAGCCAGTCAGCCGAGACATTCAATGCCGCAGCGCATTCACCGACCACTTGTGCATTGGGAAGCCGAGCGCCGCTATCCCCCAGAAGTTGGGAAATTGTCGAGCGGTCTACCCCGATGTTGCGGGCAAGTGCGGCTTGACTGATACCGCTAAGTTGCAAGGCTTGCCTCAGGCGTTCGCGAAACTGTGCTGCACGGTTGCGTTTGTCTATATATATATTCATGTGTTTATAAATATCATCATATATTGAAAATGTTAATCATTTTCCGACTGTTCCCACTTTGATCGATTTGACAATGTTCCCCGTGATCCAAAAAGGACAAAGCAATGGAAAGCAAACTAAGAACAGGAGTGAAGGCTGGGCTTTGGATTATGATTGGCTGGATTATGATGTGTATAACGGGCCTATTTTTTACAGGCTCTGTCAAAATTGGTTTTAACATTGCAATTGCAAACAGCTTGATCGGATTGGTTTGCTATTTTGTTTATGAGAGGATTTGGGGCGGTATAAAGTGGGGTCAAAGAGGTGATTGACCGACGGGCCAATAAATTTGAATGGCCAACAGTGGCTTTGGTGATATGTGTCTATAGTGGCTTTGCGTTCGGCACGACGTGGCTATATAGTTTTTGGCCGCCCTTAGGGATAGCGCTCGTCATAGTTACAATGACCCTTCATTCCTCATTGACCCACGAGATTTTGCATGGCCACCCTTTTAGCAATCAATTTTTAAATGTCGCTCTGGTGTTTCCCTCTCTTTCCTTTTTGATCCCCTATCTTCGATTTTCGGATTTGCATTTGGCTCATCATTATGATGAGAATCTGACCGATCCTTATGATGATCCAGAGACCAATTTTATTGATCCCAAAAGCTGGTATCGTTTTCCACAGGTGCTTCAATATTTCTTTAGGTTCAATAATACGCTTGTTGGGCGAATGTTGATTGGCCCGTTATTGGGTCAAATAAGCTTTATGGTCTCTGATATGGTAAGGGTATCAAGAGGTGAATTGCGAGTGGCTCTGGGGTGGATAATTCATATTCCGGCTATGGCGATCGTGCTATATTGGATTTTATATATAGCTGACATTAGTTTTTTTGAGTTTTTGATATCGGCCTACTGCGCAATGTCGCTCTTAAAGGTACGCACGTTCTTAGAGCATCGCGCTCATGAAAAACCCCGCGCACGGACCGTCGTGATTGAAGGACAGGGTGTGTGGTCTTTCCTTTTTTTAAATAACAGCTTTCATGTGGTCCATCATATGCACCCAAATGTTTCTTGGTATAAATTACCCAGCCTTTATCAAGAAAATAGAGAGCACTATCTGAAGCGCAACCAAGGGTATTATTTTGCAGGCTATGCCAGTATTTTTAGGCATTATTTGTTCACTGCAAAAGATCCGGTGCCACATCCACTAAAAGTGCGAAAATAGCTATTGGTTAGGTTTGTCGGCGTTGAGAAACATATTTTTGTTGCAGTTTAGTCATCCAAGATATTTTAAAGCAAAATTGTCTTGATTCCCGTTTATTGTTCTCTCACCGTTGCTCCTTGTTGAAACTTGTGGCAAGAAATCCTCTAGACCTAATAAAAGCTGAGTTTTACAATGATTGACTATGCTGCGCGACGCACGACAATGGTAGATACACAGGTGCGTCCTTGTGATGTGACCAAATTTCCGGTGATTGATGCCATGCTCCGTGTTGAACGTGAATTATTTGTACCTCGTGACAAACGTGAAGCCGCTTATATTGGGGAAAATGTTGACCTTGGCGGCAGCCGAGTTGTGCTTGATCCGCGTACCTTGGGTAAGATGTTGGACTATTTGAATATCCAAAACGATGAACTGGTTCTGGATGTGGGTGTTGGTCTAGGGTATTCTGCGGCGTTAATTTCAAGATTGTCAGAGGCAGTAGTCGCGGTGGAAGATGATCCAGAGCGGATTGCAGAAGCAGAGGAAACGCTAGGCAGAGTGGGTGCTGATAATGTGGTGCTTCATAATGGAGCCTTGACTGAAGGTGCTGCACAGCACGGCCCATATGACGTCATTGTTTTACAAGGTGCAGTAGAGCAGATGCCCGATAAAATCTTAGAGCAATTAAAAGATGGCGGCAGAATTGCATGCATTTTTAGTGAAGGAGCCCTTGGCATCGTCAAAATTGGGCATAAGTTAAAAGGAAAGATAAACTGGCGTTTTGCATTCAATGCCGCTGCGCCTATACTTACTGGTTTTGAGCGTCATAAAGCGTTCACACTTTAATTGATAAGCCGTGTTGTGGTCAGCATGTTCTTTATGTCTGAACTGCTTCTCGGTAATTTGGGGGCCGCATTATGTTGAACACTACTAAAAAGTCTGCAGCAATTTCACTATTTGTGGCTGCTATATCCTGTTCACTGGGACTGCCATTAAAGGCCGAGACTTTGCGTCAAGCAATGAGTGCAGCTTACAATAATAGCGGTCTTTTAGACCAAAACAGAGCTTTACTACGAGCTGCTGATGAAGATGTGGCTCAGGCAGCGGCTGCCTTAAGACCAGTCGCCAATTGGTCAGCATCAGTTCGAGATCAACGTGGCTGGACCCAAAGTGCCAGCACAGGAAACACACGTCTTTTCAACAATTCCCCATCTGCCAACCTTGCAATTTCAGCAGAGCTCACCTTGTTTGACGGTGGCCAAAATAAAACGGCGCTTGCAGCTGCAAAAGAGGCGGTACTTGCAACACGCCAATCTCTTATTTCTGTGGAGCAGCAGATTTTGTTTGCGGCGGTCGATGCCTATATGAAGCTAAGACGTGAGCTCGAAACAGTGGGACTGCGCGAAAATAACCTGTTGGTTATTCAAGAAGAATTACGCGCTGCTCAAGACCGCTTTGATGTAGGCGAGATAACAAAAACAGACGTTGCAGTGGCTGAGGCCAGACTGGCGGCATCTACGAGTGCTTTGGCAGCAGCGCGAGGAAGCTACATTCAAGCACAAGAAGCCTATCTGCAAGCAATCGGCGCCCCGGCCGGAGAATTAGCTGAGCCGACTTCAACCCCGAAACTTCCCGATACTGTAGAAGCGGTAAAGTCGGCCGCTGTTCGCAACCATCCCGACATGCAGCGTATACAGCATGAAATTAAACAGGCTGAATTGAACGTTGCCCGGGCAAAGGCAAGCATGGGCACGAGCATAAAACTGAGCGGTTCAATGAGCTACACCGACCAAGAGGCGGATAACTTCTCCTCTCAAAGCTCGGTGAGTGTATCTGCATCAGGGCCAATTTATTCGGGTGGACGGCTTTCATCGCTTGTTCGACAAGCCATGGCAAGAAGAGATGCGCAACGATCAGGTCTTCACATCACCCGCAACCGAATAGAACAGCAAGCCGGATCAGCTTTTGCTCTTATGGAAATGGCTCGGGCTGGGCGCAAAGCCAGCGAAGAACAAATTCGCGCTGCGCGTGTTGCTTTTGAAGGTGTACGCGAAGAGGCAACACTTGGGTCGAGAACAACATTGGATGTCTTGAACGCGGAGCAAGAGCTTTTGGATGCTAAAGCTGGACTTATTTCTGCGGTGACGGATGAGTATCTTGCAGCTTACCGGGTACTTGCTGAGATGGGCAAATTGACGGTGGATTCACTGAATTTACCGGTGCAAAAGTATGATCCCACTGAATATTTTAACTTGGTTGAGACAGCGCCATCCTCTGGAAGTGCGCAAGGAAAAGCTCTTGATCGCGTTTTAAAAGCACTTTCTAAATAGGTGATTCGTTCAGAGCTTGTGCGAACAGCAGTTCATGGTTACAATGGTATCACTCCTCACTAGAAGGTAGATACAATGAACGAACCATTGGGCAAGGTAGAAATCGACGACGTTTTAACTTCACTGAAACAACTTATAGCAGATCAAGATGACAATAATGTAGGGCTAATCGAAACCGAAAGAAACGAAAAATTGCTTTTGGGACCTGCCTTGCGTGTTGTTGAAGGGCGGAAGTTGGATTGGGCACAAAAGGCACCAGTGTCAGGGAATCTTGAGGCTAAAATTTCAAAATTGGAAGAAATGATCGCTCAGTCAGAGGGACCATGGGAACCAGATAGCGCAGGTCAGGATGACTATGCGGGCAAGCACGTGACTGGATTTCCTTGGGAACAGGTGGTTGACGCGGCGTTAGGCGAGTTTGATGCACCGGCAGCTCTTCGTGCTGTTACCGTAAACTCGCAAACCCCATTGAGGGCGGCTGAGACAGAGCGCCTAAATTCCGAAAAGTTGCGAGAAACAGTTGCTGAGATTATCCGCGAAGAGCTTCGCGGTACTTTGGGTGAGAAGATTACCCAGAATATTCGGCAAATGGTGCAAAGGGAAATCCAGAGTGTTCTTAAGTCTGGAAAACTGCGCCGCTAAACTAAAAAACGCCAGAGTCGATCTGGCGCTTTCAAATTATTTTGCAGCTTATTGGTGTGAATTATGCAGCTTCGGCTTGCTGCTGTGCTGCATGTCGGCGCTCACACTCTTCGCGCGAAAGCGCAACAGATGTACGCACACCTTTTGCAACAAAATCCATTAAGCCGCCGACAACGCGTTCGTTCGGGTCGATCCCCGCACAAGACAATACTTCGCGGCCATCACGCGAGCGAGCCCAGCGGGCGATTTGCTCTGGACCATTGCCATATTTTTTATCATCAGCGATTGCATCATCCAAAGCAGCAAGAACGACGGCGGCAAAAAGCTTTCGCGCTCTGTTGCCTTGCTCACTGTTAAACGCGCTCGCGTCAACGAAATCTTTCATCCCGTCGTCCTTTATTCTTACTCTTGTCTTTTCGCGTAGACCTGCTTATGGCCTAAAAACACTGATTCGGGTAGACTTATTTTGCATAGCTAATATGTGCTTTGCGCATACCTCTATTGCGCTCATTAGCTCATGTGGTTAACTTGCCAAGTCTATGCCCTATAGATATAGGGGCAATGAGCTAAATATCAATCAAGTAGATGCAGGTTTAAAGATGGCCAAAATAAATGGGAATGAAATCCGTCCAGGTAATGTTCTGGAACATGATGGTGGACTTTGGGCTGCTGTAAAAGTGGATCATGTAAAGCCAGGAAAAGGTGGAGCGTTTGCGCAGGTCGAAATGCGTAATCTGAGAAATGGTTCAAAATTGAATGAGCGCTTTAGAAGCGCGGACAAAGTTGAACGGGTTCGCTTAGAGCAAAAAGATCAGCAATTCCTTTATGAAAGTGATGGAATGCTCGTATTTATGGATACTGAGACCTACGAACAGATCGAGCTTTCCTCTGAGTTGCTCGGAGAGCGTAGGCCATTTTTGCAAGACGGCATGACTATTGTGGTTGAATTTTATGATGATGAAGCATTGAATGCGACGCTGCCGCAAAAAGTAACTTGTACAGTTATCGAAACCGAACCAGTCGTCAAAGGCCAAACGGCTGCAAATAGTTTCAAGCCGGCTATACTAGACAATGGCGTTAAAGTCATGGTGCCGCCTTTCGTCGCCCAAGATGAAAAAGTGGTTATAAATACGGAAGCGATGGAATACTCCGAACGCGCATAGTTCGTTAACAAACTTATGCTTGCTTTTGGTCACCAATACGGAGAAATTTCAAGATTTTTTAACATATTCTTAACTGGCTGGATCATGTGATAAGCTGACAGGCACTCCATTTGCACTCATGTTTTCACCTACCCTGTCAAACCGCAGATATGCTAGCGCCAATCCGGAAGAGTGCGAGCAAATATATCCAGCGTCTTTTCCTTGTGAAAGGATAGGGGTGTGAAGCGGAACTGGCGCCTCTATAGCCACCCGGGCCATCCCTTTGCGAAGTTTGGTTTTATGCTTCATTCGGGCGATTATTTCTTGCCCCACATAACACCCTTTGGAAAAATCCACCCCGTTTAAATCTTCAAAACCCCATTCAAGGATATAGCTATCTGGGGTAAGCTCATAGTCGGTTTCAGGAACCAAACAGGCAATTCGCTGCGCTGTCCAATCTACGTTGTCTGCAACAGAATTTGATGAATAACTTCGCCACCCCATATCCTGATGACGTGGATCCAGATAACTGCCAGCGGGGGGTGCACCAAGACCGCGTTCAAGATATAATGGCTCGGTATTGAATTCTACATCTGCCCGCAAGCGGTACATCATGAGCCGTTTCAGAAGTGGCTGAGACTGATCTGCCGCCACATCGATCATCACATCAGCCTCATCGGCGAACAAAAAGAAATCAAAAAGAAACTTACCTTGTGGGGTCAAAAGTGCCGAATAAACCAGCCCTTGGTCAATTTTGTTCACATCATTGGTAAATAAGCTTTGTAAAAGATCCCGGGCATCATTGCCACTTACTCGAATGATTTCACGCAAATTTGTGGTTAAGACCATGTGGCAATCCTTCGTTTCTCTCGCTACATATATAGTGTGTTTTTCAGATGGAACAGAGGATGCGTGCTCCTATTTCGGTAATCATTCCAACCCTGAACGCTCAAGACAGCCTGCCGAGCTTGTTGAGCAGTCTGTATGAGGGGATGGCAGCAGGTTTGATATGTGAAGTGATTGTTTCTGATGGCGGCTCTTTGGATGAGACTTGCAAGATAGCAAATCAATCCGGCACAGCCATTATCAAGGGGCTGGCGTCCCGTGGGGGACAAGTGACCCGTGCCTGCCTCGAAGCAAGGGGCGATTGGCTTCTCATTCTGCACGCAGATTGTATTTTACCCAAGGGATGGAGTGACGTAGTACGCTCTTGTCTGGTCAATGATCAAAAAGCGTTTTTCTTTAAGCTGGGCTTTAACAGCGCGCATCTTATGGCGCGGATTACTGAAGGGTGGGCCAATCTTCGCTCAATGCTTTTCAGGTTGCCTTATGGGGATCAGGGATTATTGATCGCACAGAAACAATTGACCAGCATTGGCGGTTATCCGGACCAACCTTTGATGGAAGATGTGGAAATTGCTTTAAAACTAAAGCGACAAATGCGCATGTTGCCTGTGACTATTCTAACAAGCGCTGCGGCCTATGAAGAAAACGGCTGGATTCTGCGCGGGACACGAAACTTGATCCATCTTTTTCGATACTTAACAGGGGTCTCGCCGGAAGACTTGAAAAAAAGCTACTACAATCAAACTTAGAAAATCAATTGAGGCGCCAAAAGGTTCATTCCAGAATGCCATTTTTTAAAGTAACTGTTCGATCCATTTTTGCAGCGAGTTGTGGATTATGGGTGGCAATAACAGCTGATAAGCCGGTCTGCCGTGCTACAGATACTAAAATTTCAAAAACTTGCTCAGAGGTGGATTGATCAAGGTTGCCAGTGGGCTCATCTGCCAGCAAGACTTTGGGGGCGTTTGCCAAAGCGCGGCAAAAAGCAACCCTTTGTTGTTCGCCGCCCGATAGTTCGGCTGGCCTATGGTCGGCGCGTTCAGCAATGCCAACCTTTGAAAGCAAACTAGCGGCGCGCTGTTTGGCTTCAGCTTTGGATGCTCCATTTGCCAGTTGGGGCAGCATAACATTTTCTAAGGCGGAAAATTCGGGCAATAAATGATGGAACTGATATATAAAACCAATTTGGTGACGGCGTATCGCCGTACGTTTCCTATCGCTCAATTTATTTAAAATTTCACCATTGAATTTTACCTCACCCTCGTCAGGCGTATCTAAAAGACCTGCGATATGCAGTAAAGTGGATTTGCCTGCACCAGAGGGCGCCACCAATGCGATGATTTCACCGGGTTTTACTTCAAGGTTTGCACCACAAAGAACATTGATTTGATTGGGCCTATCCCGATGATAGGTTTTTTCAAGCGCATTTAATTCAAGAATTGGATCACTCATAGCGCAGGGCCTCTACCGGGTTCATGCGCGCCGCGCGCCGCGCAGGAAAAAACGTAACGCCAAAGCTTAAACCCAATGATAAAAATACCGCAGATAAAACGTCGTTTAGATGCAGCTCCGCTGGAATTGAATAAATGCCTCTTATAGATGGGTCCCAAACACCGCCCCCTGCAAGGTAATTGACCAATGAAAAAATGGGGTCGATGTAAATTGCAAACAAGCAGCCTAAGATCACACCGAATGTTGTCCCGATTAAGCCGGTAAAGGCGCCGCAGATAAAAAACACCCGCATCACAGAGCCCTCGGTTAATCCCATGGTTCGAAGGATACCGATATCGCGCCCTTTGTTTTTCACCAGCATAATCAAGCCGGAAATGATATTCATGGTCGCAATTAAAACCAATATAGTCATGATGATAAACATCACATCATCTTCGATTTCCAAGGCTCGTAAGAAATTGCTTGATGCATCTTTCCAACTCCAAAGCTGGGCGCGAGCCCCGGCGGTGGATGAAATGGCCTCAGCTAATCTTTCTACCTGATCAGGGTTTTCGACCATAACCTCAATCTCATCGGCCACCCCTTCACGGTTAAAATAGTCCTGAGCTTCGGCAAAGGGCATATAAACGCGGGTTTTATCAATGTCATAGCGACCTGCTGTAAACACATAGGTGATCGGATAGCTCTTAACGCGCGGGCTGGTTCCAAAGGCTGTTTTAACGCCATTTGGAGAAATAAGTTTGATTTTATCGCCAAGTGTTACATTTAAAATTCTCGCAACCCCCGAGCCGATGGCAATGCCTTGTTCAAAATCGCCAATATCCCCTAC
>MDTC01190624.1_pt1 | contig 12388 bp, 10 predicted proteins | sample 811181 | NCBI WGS metagenome assembly MDTC01 (sample SAMN05326644, study PRJNA326480) | marine metagenome | isolation source: seawater | place: Pacific Ocean: North | collected 2011
CCGCTCTGGGACTGGGGACTGGAGACTGGAGACTGGAGACCGGGCCGCCACTCCCTCGCCTGCAGCAACGCGACTCCCCGCGAGCCGGCCGTGCCCGCCACTCCCTCGCCCGCAGCGACGCGACTCCCGACCGCCACGCTCGCGACATGGACCCACAACGAGCGTTCTGCCATCATCTGCGCCCCCCGGGAGCAACATGTCATGGTTCGAGGACGAGGCGTTCTGGGCGCGCTGGGGCGTCGCCTTGGAGGAGCCCGATGCGGCCGAGGCTGCGGAGGTCGCGCGTGGGTTCGTGGACCTGGCGCGGCTGCCCGAGCATGGGCGGGTGCTCGACGTGGGGTGTGGGCACGGGCGGCACGCGCTGGCGCTCGCGCGGCTCGGCTACGAGGCGACCGCCCTCGACGTGTCCGCGCGGCGGCTGCTGCGGGTGCGTGAGGTGAGCGAGTCCGAGGGGCTCGGCGTGGAGATCGTCCGGCGGGACATGCGCACGTTCAACCGGCCGCGCCACTTCCACGGGATCCTGTGGAGCGGCGATGCGGTCGGTCTGTTCGCCGAGGTCGAGGACGAGAAGCGGGTGCTGGAGCAGCTCTACGACTCGCTCAAGCCCGGCGGCCGGCTGGTCGTGGCGCCGCGGGGCAAGGAGCTCCTGTCCCGCGGGATCCAGACTCAGCGCTGGCACTGGCTCGACGGCAGCACGCTCATCCTGGAGGAGCGCCTCGTCGACGACGGCTGGGGGCGCCTGCGGGTGCGTCTGACCCGGGTCCGCCACGGCGTGCGCGCGGGCAGCGACCAGGAGACCGCCGAGGCCGCGTGGCGCCTGTTCAGCGGCACCGAGCTGTCCGATCTGCTGCGCAAGGTCGGCTTCACCAAGATCCGCCTCTTCGGCGACTTCCACCGCGCTCGCTACGACATGGACGCCAAGCGCCTGGTGGCGGTGGCCGAGCGCTAGGACCGGGCACCCCATCGGTGCTACCGTCGGGTCCCTGCCAGGAGGTCCGCGTGTCCGGACGCATCGAAGCCCGCCTCGCCGAGCTGGGCCTGAACGTACCCACCGCTCCCGTGCCCGCCGCCAACTACATCCCCTGGGTGCGCACCGGAAACCTCGTCTACATCGCGGGCCAGGTGCCCATGAAGGACGGCAAGTTCCTGTGGGTCGGCAAGGTCGGCCGGGACTACACCGTCGAGGAGGCCAAGGAGGCGGCGCGCTTCGTCGGGCTCAACGTGCTCTCCCAGCTCAAGACCGCGCTGGACGGCGATCTCGACCGGGTCGTGCGCGCGGTCAAGCTCAACGGCTTCGTCAACTGCGTCGAGGGCTTCGGTCACCAGCCCCACGTCATCAACGGCGCAAGCGAGCTGATGATCGAGGTGTTCGGCGACGCGGGCCGCCACGCCCGCAGCGCGGTGGGGGTCGCGGGGCTGCCCTTTGGCGTGGCGGTGGAGATCGACGGCGTGTTCGAGGTGGCGTGAGTGCTGGTCCACGACCCGCGCCTGCCGATCGGCCACCTGGTCACCATGGGGGCCCTGCCCAGCCCGGTGAAGAAGTTCATCTATCGGCGTCTGGGCTACAAGATCGGCAAGGGAGTCTCCATCGGCTTCGGCTCTGTGGTGGTGGGCAAGGACGTTGAGATCGGCGACCACACCGACATCGGGTTCGCCTCCATCGTGCGCGGGGACCGCATCCGCCTGGACCGCCACGTCAGCATCGGCGCTCTGTGCGTCATGGACGTGCCCAACCTCGAGCTCGGCGAGGGCACCCGGGCGACCGAGATGGTCATCGTCGGCGGCCCCAAGCTGCCCGAGTCCTCGCTCAAGGTCGGCAAGAACTGCATCCTCATGCAGATGTCCTTCATCAACCCCACGCTGCCCATCGAGATCGGGGACGACTCCGGCGTCGGCGGCCACTGCCTGCTCTTCACCCACGGCTCGTGGCTCTCCCGCTTCGAGGGCTACCCGGTCACCTTCGCCCCCATCACCATCGGCGACAGCGTGTGGCTGCCCTGGCGCGTGTTCGTGATGCCCGGCGCCACCATCGGCGACGGCTCGGTCATCGGCGCGGACTCCCTCGTCGCCGGCGAGATCCCGCCCCAGTCGCTCGCCGTGGGCTCCCCGGCCAAGGTGATCCGCTCGGCGCCGGACTTTCCCCGCCGGCTGGATGACACCAAGAAGAACAAGGTGTTGGACGAGATCCTCGACGGGATGGACCAGCACTTGCTGGCCCACGGGGTCAAGGTCGAGCGGGTGGGCACGCGAGGGACCTACAAGGTCCGCAAGAAGCGTCGCCTCGGCATGTTCAAGCGCTTCGACCTGCGGATCCGCCGCCTGGGCGATCCCGGCCTCGAGCCCGGCGAGACCCCGGCGGTCTTCGTGAGCCTGCCCGAGATCCCGGGCCCCGAGCGCGCCCGCCTCGACGCGGCCGGCACGATGTGGATCGACATCGCCAAGAAGGAGCGCAGCGAGCGCAGCGATGACCTCGGCGAGGAGATCGTCGAGCGGCTGGTCCTGTACGGGGTGCGGCTGACGCGGGCCCGATGAGGGGGGTCAGCCCAGCTCGGAGAGGCCCGGCGCGGCAGCGGATTCAGCACTTGATACCTCATGAATCCCCAGGTCGCCCAGCTCCCCCACGTGCTGGTACGGCCCCGCCTGGGCCTGGTAGCTCATGCGGTGCAGGAAGCGGCGGGTGGCGCTGACCCGGTCGAGGATGATGCCGCTGGCGAGCAGGACCGCGCCCACGACGAACATGCCGGAGACCAGCACGATGGTCGGGATCCGGGGCACCAGGGCGGTCTGCAGGAAGGTCAGGTAGACCGGCCAGAAGATGCCCAGCGCGGCGACGGCGATGGCGATGGCGACGGCACCGAAGAACTGCAGCGGCTTCACGTCGCGGAACAGGAGCACCATGACGATGAGGATGCGCAGGCCGTCGCGGTAGGTCGACAGCTTGCTGACCGAGCCCTCGGGGCGGGCCTTGTAGGGGGTGTCGACCTCGGCCACCGGCAGCCGGTACTCGAACGCGTGCACGGTCAGCTCGGTCTCGATCTCGAAGCCCCGGGCCTGGGACGGAAAGGTCGCGACGAAGCGCCTCGAGAAGACGCGGTAGCCGGAGAGCAGGTCCTCGACGGTGCTGGCGAAGAAGGTCTTGACCAGGGTCGTGAACATCCAGTTGCCGAAGCGGTGGCCGGAGCGGAAGAGGTGCTCGCCCGAGGAGGTGAGCCGGTTGCCGACGACCATGTCGAGGTCTTCGCGGACCAGGCGCTCGACCATGCGCGGGGCGACCGACGCGTCGTAGGTCATGTCGCCGTCGGCCATGACGTAGACGTCGGCGTCGACGCTGCCCAGCAGGCGCCGGACCGCGTGCCCCTTGCCCGGCCGGGGCTCGACCAGCACCCGGGCGCCGTGGGCGCGGGCGACGTCAGCGGTCCGGTCGCTGGAGTTGTTGTCGCAGACGATGATCTCGGCCGTCGGGAGCGCCTGCCGGAACTCGTCGATGGTGCCGCCGATGGCGACCTCTTCGTTGTAGCAAGGCAGGATGACGGCGATCTTCATGGCACGCGTCCAGGCAGGCGACGAGGCTGGCAACCCTGGGCTTCGAAGCGCTCGGCGAGGGTCTCGCCGGTGGCGGAGGGGTCGGGCAACAGTCCGAACGAGCGCAGGGCCGCTCCGTCCAAGAGTGCCACGTCGGAGCGCCCGCAGAGGGCCGCGAGCTGCTCGGCGGAGAGGGACGGGCCGTGCAGGAGCAGGGGGCGGTTGGTCAGCTCGGGGTAGTTGCGCACCAGATCGAGACCGAACCACACGGCGCTCGCATCGACCACCACGAGCTCGGCGTCGGCGTGCGCCGCGTGGGACCAGGCGTCGGCCCACGGGGAGACGAAGGCCCGGGCCTGGACCATGCGCAAGGGGATGGCCAGGGTGCACAGGGCCCCGACGGCGAGCACCGCGCGCCTCCAGCGGGGCCAGGCGTCGCCGGTGAGGGTGCGCAGGTGCACGACCCCGAAGCAGGCGACGACGGCGAGCAGCCCCAGCACCGGGTGCAGGTAGCGGTAGCCCCAGCCGTGGCCCTGGCCGGGCATGAGCAGCACGTACGGCAGGATGGCGGTGACGCAGGACCAGCCGAGCAGGCGGATGATCCTCGGCGCACGCCCCATTCCGAGCATGGCGGTCACGGCGAGCAGGACCAGCGCGAGGTCCTGCCAGGAGACGAAGCGGTAGAGGTTGGTCGCCCACAGGATGACGTCCTGGGGGCCGTGATCGGCGAGCAGCTTGCCGACCCGGATGAGCACGTGGGTGCTCTCGGCGGGCATGTCCGGATCGGCGGCGGCCACCCGCTCGGGCATGCCGACGACGAGCAGGTCGCGCCAGGCGACCCAGAAGACCCCGACCGCTCCGATCCACGCGGAGAAGGCGGTGAAGAGGACGAAGCGCCTGCGCCAGAGCAGCTCCAGCACGAAGGGGGCGGCGATGGCCGGGTGCACGTGGACCTGGTGCAGGCCGATGGCGACGGCGGTGACGAGGCCGGCGCCGACGTAGCCGAGGGCATCGTCGCGCAGCCAGAGCAGGACCCAGGCGGTGGTGACCAGCAGGTGGGCGGTCATGGCGTAGGGGGTCATCGCCGTGAGCAGCACCTGGGGGGAGGCGGCGAGCAGGGCGGCGGCGACGACGGGAGCCCAGGGCTCGTCAGGGAGCGCCTTGCGGGCGAGCAGGCCGGTCAGCAGCACCGCGGCGCCGGCCATCGTCGCGGCGGCGGCGAACCGCAGGTGGAGCAGCCCGAAGCCGGCGAACAACGCGGAGTTCAGCGGGCGATACTCGGTGCTCCAGACCCCGTGCAGGCGATCGATCCACACCCACAGCGGGGCGAGGGCCTCGAGCATGCCCTCGTAGCGGGGGTCGTAGGGGACGAGCAGCTGCCCGCTGGCGAGGGCGTCGGCCTGGAAGAGCGCGAGCGCCTCGTCGACCGACAGGGCGTAGCCGCGCATCACCAGGAAGGTGCCGACGGCGCCCAGCAGCACGGTGGAGCCGGCGAGGCCCGCGAGCACGAAGGGACGGGAGGCGGCGCGACCGAGGCCGAGCAGGCGGTCGAGGGCGGTGATCCGGGCGAAGAGCGGCATGGCGCCCAGCAGCACCAGGCCGCCGAGGAGCACGATCGGGTCCTGCAGGCGGAACTGCTCCATCGCGACCATGGGCGCCACGACACGCCAGCGCGGATCGGCGGGGTCGAGGCCCAGGGCGAGGGCGAAGGCGAGGCCGAGGATCAGCAGCACCGCGGTGAGTACGACCCCGCTCGCCGGGCGGCCGAGCCAGGAAGGTCGAGGGCGATCGGGGCTCGGCGTGGCCTCTTCGATGGGGCGTGCTCCAACGGAAGAGCGAATCTACGGGCTCGGGTCACCGGGGTGCAATGCCGGCCGGCTTGCGGCGGGGCAGGGGATGCGCCAGAGTCAGGGTCGAGGTCGACCATGCCAGCCCCAGAGCCCCGCTACCGCATCTACACGAGGCCATCCGACTACGCGCTCATCGCGCGGGAGCTCGCCCGGGGCTGGTCCGGCGACGAGCAGGAGCTGGGCCGGCTCGAGGAGGCGGTGGAGGGCATGCTGGGCGTGCGCCACGCCATCTGCGCGCCCCAGAACCGGGTGGGCGTGTACCTGGCCGTGCGCGCGCTGGTGCGGCCCGGGCGCAAGATCCTGCTCTCGCCGTACACCCTGTCCGACGTGATCAACATGGTGCTGTGCGCGGGTGCGGTGCCGGTGTTCTGCGACGTGAAGCGCGAGACCTGCAACCTCGACCCCGCCGCCGTGCGGGACGCCCTCGCCGAGCACGACGACGTCGACGCCGTCATGACGACCCACCTGCACGGCTACATCGACGACATGAGCGAGCTGCAGGCCCTGTGCGAGGCGCGCGGGCTGGCGCTGCTCGAAGACAGCGCCCAGGCCTTTGGCGCCCGACGGGATGGCACGTTCTCCGGTGCCTTTGGCGATGCCGGCATCTTCAGCTTCGGCATGTACAAGAACGTGAACGCCTTCTTCGGCGGCATGATCGTCACCAACCGCGATGACGTGGCTGCGCGGATCCGCTCCGAGGTCCGCGGCTTCCCGCGCCAGTCCGCTCGCAGGTACCTGCGCAAGGTCGGCAAGGGGCTCGCGACCGACATCGCCACCTACCCGCCGGTCTTCAAGGGCTTCACCTTCCACGTCTTCCGCTACGCCTTCCTCAACGACGTCGCCTTCCTCAACCGCCAGGTGACCATCGAGCAGGAGGTCGTGCGCAAGGAGCGGGTGCCCGACCACTACCTGGTGCGCATGAGCCCGGTGCAGGCCCACATCATCCGGCGCAGCCTGTCCGACGTGCCGGCCCACAACCGCCACCGCGTCGAGGCGGCCCGCATCTACGAGCACGGCCTGCGCGACATCGAGGCGCTGACTCTGCCGCCCTTCTTCGAGGACGGCCGGCACATCTACACCTACTACCCGCTGCAGGCGCCCGACCGGGACGGGCTCATCCGCCACATGGTCAGGGAGGGCCGGGACGTGGCGGTGCAGCACCTGCGCAACTGCAACGAGGTCGAGGCCTTCGCCGACATCGAGGGGGACACGCCCAGCGCCGCGGCGGCCGCCTCCCAGGTGATCCTGCTGTCCACCTACCCGCGCTTCCCCCTCTCCGAGGTCGAGGCGAACGTGGCCGCCATCCGCCAGTTCTACGGACGGTGAGTCGGGTCGCGGTCGTCGGCTCCGGCCCCGCGGGGATCGGCGCCACCACCGTGCTGCTCGAGCGGGGGCACGAGGTCACCCTGTTCGACGGCGGCCAGATCCATGAGGATCCTGGCTTCATCGAGGGCGTCGCCGAGCGCCTGCGGGCGGGCCGGCGGCCGAGCACGTCCCAGTGGCGGCGCATGCTCGGCGTGACCGGCGGGGCGCCCTTGGCCGCGGCGTCCCAGGCCCTGCTCGGCGAGGTGGATCCTCGGGCCGTCGCCAAGCGGATCCTTGGTTCGGACTTCGTCTTTCGCGGTGCGGACCACGCTCCGCCCGCCCGCGGCGACTGGCTGCCGCGCTCGCTCGCGGTGGGGGGGCTGGCCAACGCCTGGGGTGCGGCCTGCTACACGCCGCGGAGCGATGACTACGGCTGGCTGGGCCTCGACGAGCAGGTCCTGCGCCCGCACCTCGTCCGCGCCATGCAGCTGATGGGGGTCACGGGCAGCCTGGACGGCACGTCTCTGGCCTACCCGGATCTCGGCGCGCTTCAGGTACTGCGTCAGCCTCGGGATCCTCGCTCGCCGCTGGGTCGGCTGGTCGGGCGCTGGTCGCCGGACGCCCTCGCCCGGCACGGCCTCGCCGGCGGGCGCAGTCGGCTGGCGGTGGACGCCCTCGACGGCGCGGGATCGTGCGTGCGCTGCGGCCTGTGCGCGCTGGGCTGTGCGACCGCATCCATCTGGAGTCCGCGCCACGCCCTCCCTGGCGTTCGGGTCGTGCACCGGGCCGGCGTGCTGGTCGAGCGGATCGAGGAGGGCAGCGGGGGTGCGCGGATCCTCACCACGGCCGGGGAGGACGCGGGCACGTTCGACCACGTCCTGCTGGCGGCCGGCGTGCTCGGCAGTGCCGTGATCGCCCGGCGCACCCTCGGGCGGACGCGCATGCACGCCCGGATCTCCGAGAATGACGTCTACCTGCTGCCCATGGTGCCGATCCGCCCGGGCGGCTGGCACCGTCGCCGAGGGTTCGGGCTGTCCGAGGGCGTGCTCGCGCTCGGGCCGGGGGTCGTCGCGGATGGCCCGGTGCACGTGCAGATCTACCGGGTCGGGCTGCCGCTGCTGGGTCCGCTGGGCAAGGTGCTGGGAGCGGGGCCGCGCCTGGGGGTGCGCGCCCTCGATCGGGCGGCGGGAGCGGGGGTGCTCGCCTTTGTCTACGCGCACGGTCAAGACAGCCGGGACATCAGCTTGGAGCTGGATGATCGGTGGATCGCCGTCTCGGCGGGCCCCCCGTCCAGCGAGCCCATCGCGCGGGCGGTGGCGGCGCGTCTGACCGCGGCGGCCGGGGCGACCGGGCTGCTCCCCCTCACGCCGCTGCTGCGGGGCACCGGTCCGGGCACCTCGGTGCACCTGGCGGCGAGCCTCGCCGACGAGGTCGATGGGGAGGGCCGGCTCGGCGGCAGTGATCGGGTGCGGGTGGTGGATGCCTCCGTCCTGCCCGCGTCCCCCGCCCAGAACCTGACCCTCATGGCGACGGCCAACGCGATGCGCATCGCGGCGGAGGTGCCGTGAGCGAGCGCAAGCCCCTCGGCGCCCGCGAGCTCGGCTGGGCCGCGGTCGCCCTGGCCTTCGGGCTGGTGCTGCTGGTCGCCCTGGTCCTGCTCCTCAACCTCGACCTCGCCGAGGTGGGTGCGGCGCTGGGACGCATGGGGCCGCTGCCGCTGACGCTCGCCTTCCTCACCATCGTCGTGCACGCCGGCTGCAGCGCGCTCAAGTGGGCGCTCGTCTCCGCCCGCATCCCGGGAACCGAGCGGCGAGGGTGGACGTTCTACCTGGGCTATACGGCCGTGGCCGGGGCGCTCGCCAGCGTGTTCACGGTCCACCTGTCCAGCATCCTCGTGCGCGAGGTCGCCGTGCGCGCCGAGGGCGGACGGGCCTTGGAGGGGGCGGGCGCGTCGCTCCTCGAGCAGCTCTGGGATCTCGCGGTGCTCGTGGTCTTCGCCGGGGCGACCGCCGGCTGGCTCCTGCTCGGCGGTGCGTGGTGGGGGTGGATGGCCGGCGCTGCCGTGCTCGCGAGCGTCGCCATCGTGCCCGTGCAGGCCCTGGTCCGTCCCCAGGCGGTGCGCCTCGGCGAGCGCCTGGCCCGCGCTCCCGGGGCGGTCGGTCGGGTCGGCGCCTTCCTGGCGAGCCCCCAGGGTCGCCTCGCCTTCGACCCCGGCCTCTCGGCGCTCCTGTGGATCGTCAGCCTCGTCCGCTACGTGGCCATGGGGGTGCGCGCCATCATCGTCGGCTTCGCGGTCGGCCTGCCGGTCGTGCCCGTGCTCCAGGGCTACACCGCGGTCCAGGCCAGCCAGGTGCTCTCGTTGACCCCGGGCAACCTGGGGATCGGCGAGTGGACCTGGACCGGCGTGCTGGCGGTGCTGGGGCAGGACACCGAGGCGGCGGCGGTGCTCTCCCTGGTCGAGCGGGTGCTCACCGTCGGCTTCTTCGTGCTGCTCGCCCTGGTCGTCATGGCGCTCCGCCTCGCCACCCGGCGCCGGAGCTCGCCGGCCTGAGTCACGCCCTCGCCCGAACCCGCCCAGCCGGGTACCTGCCCGGACACCAGCTCGGCCCGCCCGACCCGACCGGAGGATCTCCCCGATGCGTAGCCTCGTCCTGCTCGCCGCTGTCGCCCTCACCAGCTCCCTCGCCGCGTGCACCGGTGCGACCGCGCCCGCTCCTGCCCCGGCCGAGGTCGAGACCCCGGCCCAGACGCCCGCCGAGACCCCGGCGGAGCCCGCGACCTTCGGGCTGGTCGAGGTCCCCCGCGACGGCAAGCAGTTCAACCCGCCGGTCCACCGGGACCAGATCCCCGACGGCGCGTACTACTGCGACATGGGCGACGTGCACTACGCCCGGATCACCCCCGGCGACGGCTCGTGCCCGGTGTGCGGCATGGAGCTGTCCCACAAGGAGTCGGGCGAGCCCGCGACGCCGGAGTAGCTCGCCGATCCTCGGCCTCAGACGCCGGTGAGCAGCTTGACCACGTCCCGCGGCGGCACCTGCCACAGGGCCCGCTCGCCGATGTTGACGCCCAGCAGGCGGGAGAAGGCGTCGGGGTGGCGGGCCAGGTTGCGGATGGCCCACCCGGCGAGCGCCCGCTGGCGCAGCCCCCACAGCACGAGCCGGGTGAACCAGACCAGGCTGCGGGTCGCCTGGCGACGCTGGCGCTCGTAGGTGAGCAGGTTGGCCTGGGTCGGATCGTCGAGGCAGGTGCTGGCGACCTGGGCGGCCAGGCGAGCCTCGGTGAGCGACAGGCTCATGCCCTCGCCGGTGATCGCGTCGACGAACCCCGCGGCGTCGCCGACCAGCAGGATGCGCTCGGACACGGCGGCGCTCACCTCCTGGCGCAGGGGCCCGCACAGCTGGGCGTCGGAGATGGGCTCGGCGCCGTCGACCCAGGGGGCCAGGGCGGGCTCTCTGGCGAGCAGGGCCCACAGGCCGGCGGGCAGGTCGCGGCCGAAGCCCTTGGCGACGTCCTTCTCGCACAGGAGCGCCAGGTTGGCCTCGCCCGGGCCGGTCGGGGTGATGTACCACTCGAGGCGCTCGCCGAGCATGACCTCGACGAGCTCGCTCTGCACGGTGGGATCGGCCAGGCGCACGTGCACCCGGGCGCCGTAGCGGGGGGCCCCGCGGTGCTCCTTCTTCAGGCCGGCCTTGCGGCGGACGAGGGAGCCGAGCCCGTCCGCCCCCACGACGATCCGGGCGTGCACGGCGCCGTCGGTGGTGTCGACCCGCACGCCGTCCCCGTCGAGCGCCAGGTCGCGCACCCGGACGCCGGTGCGCACCTCGACGCGATCACAGGCGTTGCAGGCGGCATGGAGCGCGGCGTCGATCCGTGAGCGGCGCACGCCCAGCCCGGTGCGGCCCTGGGGGAAGCGGCCGATCGCGCGGGTGTCGCCGACCCGGTAGCCGATGCCGCCGAAGGGCTGGGGCTGGGTGGCGAGGATGGCGGGCAGCACGCCGAGTCCGTCCAGCTCGTGCACGCCGTGGGGCATGAGGCCCTCGCCGCAGACCTTCTCCCGAGGGAACGCGCCGCGCTCGAGCACGAGCACGTCATGGCCCGCCCGGGCGAGGTGCAGGGCGGTGGCGCTGCCGGCCAGGCCGCCGCCCACGATGAGGAAAGAGACGCGATCCACGGGTGCATCCTGGCCCGCTGGTGAGCCGCACGCCAGTTCGGGTGACGCCGCGGTACCGGTGCCCACCGCGCTGTGCTACGTCCCGGGCTGCCTTGGAGAGTCCATGCCCAGCCGCCTCGCCTTTGTCTCCGACCCCGCCGCCTTCGATCGGAGTACCGTCCGCATCTTCGTCGGCCGACGGAGCAGGCTGCTGGGAACGGACGTTCGAGGCCGGGTCCCGGACGAGCTCGGCTCGATGTGGGAGACCATCGTCAACTCCGTCGACCGGGGCGACGACGGCGGCAGCACCACCACCTGGACCCGCCAGGGCAAGGTCGTCGTCTCGGTGCTCCCCGAGCACTGCTCCCGGCACAACACGCCGACCCGCGCCTGGTCCCTGCCGCGCCTCGTCAAGGTCGGCGGCACCCAGGACGTCGGCGTGCTCTTCGCGGTCGACGAGGCCGAGCACGCCTGGGCGGCCGCGGTGGCGCTGGCCCGGGCGAATCCGAGCTACACCGCCAACACCAAGGCGAAGGACCGCGACGTGCGCGCGCTGATCCTGTCGCCCGACGGCCCGGCGACCCAGACCCAGCGCCTGCTCGACCTCGCCGAGGGCGCGCGCAAGGCGGCCCACTGGGTCGACTCCCCGCCCAATGAGCTCAACACCCGGGAGCTGGTCGCCGCGGCGGAGGCCTGCGCGGCCGAGGTGGGCGCCGAGGTCGAGATCATCTCCGGCGACGCCCTGCGCGACGGCGGCTTCGGCGGCCTGTGGGGCGTCGGCAAGTGCTCGCGCAACCCGCCGGCCATGGTGGTGCTGCGCTGGCGTCCGGACGGCGCCTCCGGCGAGCGTATCGGCCTCGTCGGCAAGGGCATCACCTACGACACCGGCGGGCTGTCGCTCAAGACCAAGACCGGCATGGTCGGCATGAAGACCGACATGGGCGGGGCGGCCGCGGTGCTCGGCGCGTTCTGGGCCGCGTGCCGCCTGCAGATCCGCCGCGAGATCACCGCCGTGCTCTGCATCGCCGAGAACAGCATCGGCGCGGACGCGACCCGGCCCGACGACGTGCTGCGCATGTACTCGGGGCGCACGGTGGAGGTGAACAACACCGACGCCGAGGGGCGGCTCGTGCTCGCCGACGGGCTGGCCTGGCTCGCCAAGCACGTCAAGCCCGACCTCATCGTCGACTGCGCCACCCTGACCGGCGCCCAGCTGGTGGCGACGGGCAAGCGCCACGCGGCGGTCTACACCAACGACGAGGCGCTGGAGGACCGGCTGGTCGAGCTGGGCAAGCGCACCGGCGACCTGGTGCACCCGCTGCCCTACGCTCCCGAGTTCTACAGGAAGGAGTTCCACTCTCGCGTGGCGGACCTCCGCAACTCGGTCAAGGACCGCGCCAACGCCCAGTCCTCCTGCGCCGGCCAGTTCCTCGCCGAGCACCTGCGCCCGTTCGAGGGGCGCTGGGCCCACGTCGACCTCGCCGGCCCGGCGACCAGCGGCGGGCGGGGCACGGGCTTTGGCGTGGCGCTCCTGTGCGGGCTCGCCGGCCTGCTGGAC
>MDTC01067162.1_pt1 | contig 12386 bp, 13 predicted proteins | sample 811181 | NCBI WGS metagenome assembly MDTC01 (sample SAMN05326644, study PRJNA326480) | marine metagenome | isolation source: seawater | place: Pacific Ocean: North | collected 2011
GACAGGCCCTGCCTGGGCGACCTCTCACAACGCAACAAGCACAATCACTGATGCTGCTGCAGCCACAAACTACAACGTGAATTCTCCAGCAGGGGAGTTCGGTTTGCTCAAACATGGGACAACTAACGTCGGACTCTTGTATTATCAGGCAGGTATCGCAGTTTTAACAAGTTCTGTTCTGGGAGCTGAGGCAACAACCCAGCTTAACTCACTACAAGACAAAGCGCCTAAAGTTGTCACTGGTTCAACAATGGACGTCCTAGCGGACGGTTTCGCCCACAGGATAAAGAATTTATCATTCAATAATACTACTGAGTTGAATTCTACAATCTATTTTTGCAGAGCTAACCACAACGAGTTTAATTATAGTTCTAATCCAACATATTTAAGCGGTAGTAAAGTGGTTGTAAAATCCAATAACATTATGAATCCACCGCGATCATATGCAACAACTGTAGGTCTTTATTCCGCGGATAATGAACTCCTGGCCGTAGCGAAACTATCTGAACCTCTCAGAAAAGATCCAACTAATGAGTTGACCTTGAGAGTCAGACTGGATTACTAAAAATGGGATACAAAAGGTTTGGCCCTGAAGACTTAGTCTACAGCACTCTGGTCGCCAAACCTGAGTATTATTTCTCTATTCAAAACGGATCCGTTTATAAAAATGATGAGATCCTACCTACAGGCGACTTCTCCAACAAAGAAAAACACATCTCTGACGGGCAAGTTAGTCTCCATGAAATAAATATAAACAGACCTGCAAACTCACTAGTAAAAGGGTTTATCGAAAAAGATACTACTCGCTATGCGTATAGGACTATAAGTACTAAAGTATTCGATGACGCCAGTCAATTTCAATATGGTAACATACTAACGCAAAGCTACCCGCTAAAAGCAGGCCTTTCTAGAATTTTTGTCCCAGCCGGCGTGGAATATAACGAACAGAATTTCAAAAACTTAGACAGCCCAACAATATCAGATAATAATAAGAAATATATTAGGGCCCTCCAGAATGTAATAGAGTCTCGAGAAACTCTAGGTCAGAATTTTACATATGGTTCAATGGGAACAAAGGCAGTAAACATGGTTTGTGTCCCAGCAATATTCTACGGTTCAACAATAGATAAAGGCTCAGTAGAATTAAACTACTATATTAGTGGCACTTTAAACTCTCAGCTAAAAGATATCAATAAAGATGGTATTCTAGTTGAAACAACCGGTTCATCCGTTGGGTCTACTGCTGGCATTGCCCTATATGAGCACGGGATATTTTTACTAACAGGGTCTTGGTCACAGCATCACAGCTATCAAGATAAGTTTCTTTCCGCGGCCAATACTTCTCCAAACTGGCTATCGTTTGGCACCGGCCTTGCCCAAGTCGGAACAGCATTAGCACATCAAACCGTCTTATCCTCATCTTATTCCATCAAATTTAAAGGTACTAATAAAATACCTACATTAACAATGTTGGCCACCGCAGAAAAAGGTCGCTATAGTTACTCAAATAACCCAACATTCTTAGAGGAAACCACAAAACAAGCAGCTGCAAGCAACTCTCGTTATCTTGAACCTGAGCGCAAAATCAAAAATATCGTCAACTCTAACTTGGAAAACCATAGTGCGTCGTTTGACAACATTACTTACATTTCTAAGGTTGGAATATACGATGAGAACAAGAATCTGATTGCAATTGCATCGCTTGCAAACCCTATCAAAAAAACCAGAAGTCGAGATTATATGATAAAAATGCGTCTAGACTTTTGAGATGGAAATACAAAAAAAGTATAAACTTCTCGTCATCCGCGCAAAGTTTTTGAAACAATCTCTCGAGGTTACAAACGAGATATTTGATCTAGCGACATCAGAATTCATGGCAGAAGTCTCTAGTCGGACAATAGTAGAGAGTCCACCACCACCACCACCAACAGAAAGCAAACCAGAAAAAGTATACCATGGATCTCAGAATTCAGAAGATGATATCCTTCCGATTGAAAAAGAACAAAAAGATAATAATTTAAAAACAGTTTTCCGGAAGATTGCAACACAGGTCCACCCGGACAAGTTGTCAAATAAATCTGAATTTGAAAAAGAGTATAAGAATATTTTATTTGAAAAAGCTCGTTTATCCTTTGAAACAAACGATTATCATGGTATAGTCGAGGTAGCAGAAGAGTTGGGAATCAAGCCACCACCCCCAACTCAACAGCAAGTTGAAATGATGAAGGCTACGAACAACCACATGGAAAAAGAAATAAATACAATAAAAAGCTCGATTGTATGGAACTGGTACCACGGCGATAACGACGCAAGAAGTTTATTATTAGGAAAGTATATCGAAGCAATAAGGAAAAATAATGATTCTCGGACTTGATATCTCAACATCTATCACTGGTGCTACAGTGATCGAAGATGGAAAAGTATTAGAGAGTGTATATTGGGACACCAGAAACAAAAAGCATTTCCCGACCCTATACGATAAAGCCGACTTGTTAAGAAAAAACTTATTGACTATCAAGATGAACTATGATATAACTAATATATTCGTAGAACAATCCCTGCAATCATTTCGATCAGGATTCTCGTCTGCGCAGACTCTATCTACTCTGTCCCGCTTCAACGGTATCGTGTCGTGGCTTTGCTATGAAAATTTTGAAATCCAACCTGAGATGGTCGCAGCCACAACAGCGCGCAAGAAAGCTGGAGTAGGTATAAAGCGAGGCGATAATGCCAAAGAAAAAGTTCTTCAATTTGTACTTGACAAATACCCCAATATTGAGATATTATATACAAAGCATGGAAATCCCAAGCCCGGGATGTATGATCTGTGCGACAGTATTATAATAGCACTAGCGGGAGAAGAGATTGTCAGACAAGGCACAAATACTTAAGAAAGCCCTCGGGCCCCATTGGGTCTCTGGAGAAGAGCTACTATTTCAGTGCCCAAAGTGCACTCATGATAAACTTAAGATGTCTGTAAACATTGACAAAAATGCTTTCAAGTGTTGGGTTTGTGATTTTTCAGGAAACAAGATCTCGTATTTAATCAGCAAATTCGCGCCTGAGTACTATAGCGAGTGGTCTAATGTTGCAGATGAAGTTGACTTGTCTCAATACGAGTTTATTTTTGAAGAACCTGACGAAGCGCCCGACATCGCGATTAGCCTGCCGGAAGAATTTAAAACTCTTACCGGAGAAAAGGGAAAAGAAAAAAAGAAAGCTTTAGAGTACCTTTACTCTAGAGGCATCACCGATATCGACATTCTAAAATGGAAGATTGGCTTTTGCGATTATGGAGAGTATGAAGGCAGGATTATTGTTCCCTCATTTAACCTCCACGGCCGAGTCAATTACTTCGTCTCTAGAACATATAGAGAAGACTGGATGAAATATAAGAATCCCAAAGTCAGCAAAAACATTATCTTTAACGACTTAAACATAGATTGGGAAGCTGATATAGTAATTGTTGAGGGGGTGTTCGATGCTATAAGGCATAAAAACGCAATACCTCTTCTAGGTTCAACTCTAAGAGAAGAACATAAACTGTTTCAGAAAATTTGCAGAAACAAATCAGAGATATACTTAGCCCTCGACGACGATGCGAAAGACAAGGAATTGGTTATCTCGAAGAGGTTCAAGGAATACGGCATACTTAGCAAGACAATTAAAATTTCGCCATATACAGACGCTGCCGAAATTCCTAAGATCGAGTTTCTCGACAGGAAAATAAATGCGGAGCTTATTGCAGAAATTGACTATTTAAGATATAAACTTAACTTTTGAGGCTATAAAATGGAAATTACAAAAAGAAGATTAAAACAACTTATCTCAGAAGAGATGAACCACCTCGCATCCACCGGTGACATCACAGCCTTGACTGAGTCTGAAAAGATGGTGTTTGAGATCATACTCGAAAAGCTCACCCCAAAGCAGCTACAAGACTTCGGCCTTAAAAAAACTTCTTGACAAATCCCTCCTAGTATTATATACTTTATAAAATAGCACTGGAGAATAAATGAGATTTGCTCATATCGCGGATACCCATATCCGAAACCTAAAATATCACTTTGAATATCGCGAGGTATTTAAACAATTATACAAATCACTAAAAGAAGAGAATGTAGATTATATCATTCACTGCGGAGATATCGCACACACAAAGACACAGATCTCGCCAGAGTTCGTTGATCTTTGCCGTGAGTTCTTTGAGGAACTGTCTGCAATCGCCCCAACTTATATTATATTGGGAAACCACGATGGCAATTTACGCAATGGAAGCAGGCAGGATGCACTATCGCCTATTGTCCGAGCGATAAATTCCCCAAGACTTACCCTCATTAAGAATGCCGGTGAAGTAAAGATCGATGACGGTTTTTGTTTGAATGTTCTCTCCGTCTTTGATGAGGATAGCTGGTGCAAACCCACAGACGAGGAGATTGTAAATATAGCGCTCTATCACGGAGCTATCAATAAATCAAAGACAGATAGCAACTGGACTCTCGGAGGTGATCACAGTATAGATATCTTCGACGATTTTGATTTTGCTTTCCTGGGCGATATCCACAAAACACAACAATTAGATAAGGAAGGTCGCATTTGGTATGCTGGTTCTACCGTTCAGCAAAATTTTGGTGAGTCACTGGATAAAGGCTATCTCCTTTGGGATATTGAAGATAGAGATAACTTTACCAACAGGCTCATTACCTTTAGTAATCCAAAGCCTTTCGTTACTTTGGAATTAACTAAGGCCGGCAATCTCCCGAGAAAGAAACCACCAGAAGGCGCCAGACTCAGAATCGTTTCTGACGAAAATGTTACTTTAGATAAAGTTAGGAAAGCTGTCGATATTGTAAAGTACCGATATAGCCCGGAATCAGTGACTTATCTCAATCGTGCCGCGGGTAAGCAAATTACAGTCAAAGCACCAGAAGGTATGAAACAAGAAGACCTCCGCGACCTTAAAACGCAAGAGTCTCTTATGGAGGAGTATCTTAAAGAGTTCGAAGTGACAGACACAGTTATGAAAAAGGTCTACGACCTAAATAAGAAGTATAACGTCCAAGTAGAAGAAAACGAAGATGTTATGCGAAACGTGCACTGGTCATTGCAGTCTTTGGAGTGGGACAATCTATTCAATTATGGAGAAGGGAATAGCATCGACTTTACAAAGTTGGAAGGTATTGTCGGTATATTTGGCAAGAATTACTCAGGTAAGTCTTCAATTGTTGATACCTTGTTATATTCTTTATACAATTCAACTTCAAAATCGATCAGAAAGAACCTTAATATCATTAACCAGAATATGTCTGATTGTAAAGCCACAGCGACAATAAAGATAGATGATACAGATTATATAGTAGAAAGAGTCTCAGAGAAGTATACCAAGCGCCTGAAGGGCGTAGAGACCAAAGAAGCTAGCACTGACCTGGAATTCTTTAAAAGAGACTTGACGGGTAATACAGAGGGCCTAAACGGAACATCAAGGCAAGATACAGATAAGAACGTTAGAAAATATTTTGGAACAATTCAGGACTTTTTGACCACATCAATGGCTAGCCAGTTAGATTCTTTGTCGTTTGTTAACGAAGGTTCGACCAAAAGAAAAGAATTCTTAGCTAAGTTTTTAGATCTTGAGATTTTTGATAAGAAATTTAAATTAGCTAAAGAAGAATCAGCAGTCACCAAAGCAGCCTTGCGGCGCTTAGAGGGTGTTGATTTCGAAACAGAAGTTATATCTTTAAAAAAGGACATTGTAAATAGCGAACTTGGAATAGAGTCGAACAAGGCTAACTGCCTATCCCTTAAGCAAGAAAAACAAGAAAGTAACACTAGACTTAATGAGATAATTCTCAAGATAGAATCAGTACCAGCAGAAATTATAGACCCAGTTTTAACGTCAAGAAAGATTTCTGGAAAGAAAGAGAGTATCCTAAGAGAAACCTCCAGGAAGACGGAAGCAATAAAGGAATTAAAACTGAGTGAAGAGAAGTTCGAAAAGATTGCGTCATTTCTTTCCCAGTTCGATATTGCCTCTTACGAGAAAAAGAAAGAAGCTATTGACACCAAGAAGACAGAACTATCGTCTCTTCTCAAGGAGATGGAGTCAGAATCTTCTTTAAAAGAAAATTACATGCAAAAGCAGAGGCTCTTGTCAGAAGTTCCGTGTGGCTCAGAATACCCGTCTTGTAAGTTTATAAGAGATGCACACTCAGCGGCTAGCCTTATTCAAATAACAGAAGACAAGGTATCCCACTGTGCGTCATCCATCAACGCGCTTGGTGCTCAACTCAGTGGCCTTGAGCCTGAAAGGGTATCAGAGCATATTGAAAAATACAACCTCTTAGTCGATAAGAGGAACACCCTTGCAACATCGATTGCAACTAGCAAGTTAGCGATCGAGAAGGCTGATAGCTTGCTGTTTAAGGAGCAAGTAGAACTAGAACAGCTTCAAGTTAAAAATACAGAATATGAACAAAACCGGGATGCAATTGAGAATTTGAAAGAATTGCTAGTTCTGAGAGACAATACCCAGGCAGAAATCAAAGATTTTGAATCTGAGCTTGAAACCTGTGAGAGTAAAATCCTAAACCTGCACAAGAAGCAGGGATCGCTAGAACAAAAGCTCCGCCATATTGAAGAGCAAAAGTCAGAATATGAATGTCTTAAAGACGACTTTGCGGCATATCACCTACTCATGACTTGTTGTCATCCGAACGGCGTCTCCTACGAGATCATCAAAAGGAGGCTTCCATATATTAATCAAGAGATCGCCAAGATACTTACAAATATTGTAGAGTTCGAAGTGTTTATTACAAACAATGAAGATAAGCTTGATATATTTATTAAACACGCAAAACATGAGCCCCGACCCCTAGAGATGGGCTCCGGAGCTGAGAAGACAATTGCATCGATGGCCATCCGCCTAGCTTTTTTAACTGTGTCCAGTTTACCAAAGTCGGACCTATTTATATTAGACGAGCCTGGTACCGCATTGGATGAGGAGAACATGGAAGGCTTTGTCCGAATTCTTGATATGATTAAGGGATACTTCAAAACTGTCTTACTCATATCTCATTTAGACGGACTCAAGGACTGCGTCGATATGCAAATAAACATTGAGCGAAAAGATGGCTTCGCTCACGTAAACATCTAGGAGGACAAGATGGTGGCACAAATTAAGGCGTTTGCCGATAAATATACAGAAAGGTTTATATCTAGAAAGTTCCTGGCATGGTTGACAGCCACAGGCCTATGTGCGTATGGCACAGTTACCAGTGATAATTGGACAGCGATAACTTTAGCTTACATTGGTACCCAAGCCTTGGTCGACATGGCAGTCAAATGGAAGCACGGCCCAACCGGGGAATAATACCGATGCAATGGATAGTTATGAAAGAGGCCTTCGGCAAGATTTGGCTTTGGCTGAAGACTTACTGGCAAGTACCATTGGCACTTATATGGTCAGTAGTCGTTTACTTGTTTGCAAAAAGAAACTCAGACGCCCTAGTCGATGTCTTGGCTGCCAAGAAAGATTCTTATGATAAACAAATAAAAGAATTAAAAAAAAGACACAATAATGAGATCATAGAAAGAGATAAGTTAATAGCAGATTACCATGAAGCAGTCATTATGATTGAAGAGAAATTCAAAGAAAAAGAGAAGAAGCTAAGTACAAAAGAGAAGAAGAGAATAAAAGAAATTGTTAAAAAGTCAAAAGGAGAACCAGATGTTATTCGCGCTGAAATTGAAAAGAGCTTTGGCTTTACTTTTATTGATTAGTTTCTTTCCCTGTTCTGTTCTTGCCAACCCGGAAAATGGAAGATTTTCTAGAGTCCTCAAGGGTGAGGTGACACGTTTTGATGCTTGGTGTTTCGACGATGTCGCGACGGCCAAAATACAAGCAACATCTGAATTCGCTCGGGCCCGTTGCGATCTAGAAGTCGACCAAGCTTTAGAGAGGGAAAGGGCTAAATACTCACTAGATATTAAAAACCTAAATCTTAGGATACTGACGATAGAGGAAGAGAGTGCAAACATTTTAGCGATTAAGAATGAGGAAATTGAAAGACTAGAGACTGCAGCCTTGAAGCGACCAAATGATTATAGTCATTACTGGGCCCTCGGTGGCGTTGCCACAGGTAGTGCTTTGACTGTTCTTCTTGTTTTTCTGGTGAAATAAAATGATTATAGATAAAGACCATCTTAAAAAAGTAGGCCTAGGTTATTTTGAACACATGATGTTCGCTTTCAATGTCAGTAAGCGCCTTTTACTAGGCTCAGTGTTCTTCTTGATCCACGGCACAATACCAACTGTGCAATTTGAGGAGCACAACATGGAAGCTATGATAGAATATTTAAGGAAGTTACATGAAGAAAGATCTAAATGAAATAGCAAAATACGAAAAAGCGATAAAAGAAAAGTATGGCAAAGAAGCCATTCAAAATCCAAAACAAAACTGGACAGAAGAGAAAGAAAAGAAATATTTACAGCACTTAAAGGATTTCTATAAGAATAGCAAACATGCTGGTAAGGTCTCGTCGTGTAATGGTTTCGACGTAATAAACAAGAAGAAGTCAAAGAGCGAACCTAGAGTCTGCCCAGTTTGTCACTCATATTCTCATAAAAACCGCGACGATCTTTACATGAGGAAGTTCCAAGCATGTTTTGACTGTTACATACAATTCATCGAAGGCCGCGAAGAAAGATGGAATTCGGGCTGGAGACCAAACAAGTAACTATTTATATTACAAACTATTTATAGTAGAGGAATTTTACACATGGCTACAACTTTAGAAATTATTAACTGTATATCCCAGGTGATGGCAAACACATACGATGGCGCCCTTGATGAAAGCGGAGAACCAATTAAGATTGGCTTACGCAGAGAAGAGGGCAATCCGATGGTCGACCGCCGAGTGATGGATGGTTTTGGTTGTCACATCTCCGGAGACAGGCTTCACATCAAATACCACTCAGAAATACCACTCAAAGAAGTGCACTCGAATGGGTTTGAGAGTGAGATGGAATCAATGGTTGAGAGCGTCAAATCCTTTATTCAGAAAGAATATAAGAAGATTAAGAAGCAGGCCCTAGGCCTATCTGACCCCAGCGAAGTCGACGTCCTCGTAGAGTACGTATCTCGTATCCGATGCAGCGTAAAAGTTCACAAATGTTACAAGATAGCTTCTCTAGAGTCTGAAAACAACATGCCTGAGAGTGAAGAGAAGCTAGACTCTGCAACTGAAAAGTGGCTAGCACTTGGTGGCTTGAAGAGTTAGTAGAATGGCTTTCTCTCTTTCTAAGAAAGAAATAATGAAAGAGATAGTCAAGTGTGGCAAAACACCTGATTATTTTATCAATACCTATGCGAAGATAACGCATCCCCAGAAAGGCTTAATACCTTTTCACCTTTACGACTTTCAAAAAGACCTTTTAGAGGATTTCGAAGATTATCGCTTCAACGTAATCTTAAAAGCACGCCAGTTAGGTATATCTACTATATCTGCTGCTTACGTGGCCTGGCTCATGATGTTTCATCGAGAGAAGAACGTATTAGTAATCGCCACAAAGTTCAGCACGGCGGCAAACCTTGTAAAGAAGGTGAAGGCCATTATTAGAAATTTACCAGAGTGGCTTAGAATCTCAAATGTTGACATTGATAATCGCACCAGCTTTGTCCTGTCAAATGGTTCCCAAATTAAAGCATCGTCTACGTCAGGAGATGCAGGTCGTTCAGAGGCTCTGTCACTACTCGTAATAGACGAAGCAGCACATGTCGAAGGTCTGGAAGAGTTGTGGATGGGCCTTTATCCTACACTGTCAACCGGCGGCCGCTGTATCGCTCTTTCTACCCCAAACGGCGTAGGAAACTGGTTCCACAAGGTTTATACTGAAGCCGAAAGCAATACTAACGATTTCCACCCGACTATGTTGCCATGGCAAGTACATCCAGATCGAGACCAGACTTGGTTTGAGAAAGAAACCAAAAACATGTCTAGAAGAGAAATAGCTCAAGAGTTAGAGTGTAATTTTAATATGTCCGGCGAAACAGTCTTTTCGGCGGAAGACATGGAAACATATTTGAACATGTGTAAAGAACCCAAATATAGAACCGGTCTCGATAGGAACTTATGGATATGGCAATCTCCAGAAGAAGGAGAGAGTTATTTTATATCAGCCGATGTCGCCCGCGGCGACGGCAAAGACTTTTCAACCGCGCTAGTTTTTAAATCCACTACCATGGAGATAGTAGCAGAGTACAAAGGTAAGATAACACCAGATCTTTTTGCTAAAATTTTATATGATATTGGTATAGAATATAGGAAAGCTCTTTTAGTGGTAGAAAACAACTCCGTCGGCTTTGCTGTATTGGACAAATTGAGAGAGGCATCCTACCCTAATCTGTACTATTCGGTTAAGTCAACTCACGAGTTTGTAGAAGAGTATCAAGCAGAAAACATGAGCAACGCTGTCGCAGGCTTTTCTATGACTTCAAAGACTCGCCCTTTGATCGTTGCAAAGATGGAAGAATTTATAAGAAACAACCTAATTAAGATATACTCGGCGCGCCTTTTAACGGAAATGAAGACCTTCGTTTGGAACCACGGCCGCGCAGAGGCTATGAGGTCTTATAATGATGACTTGATTATGGCATGTGCAGTCGGCTGCTGGATAAGGGATACTGCCCTAAGTTCAAATCAGAGAGACTTAGAATACAGCAAAGCGTTCTTGGGGTCAATAACGAAAACAAGTAACCACATGGATACACGAATCAATGGTATGATAGGGACAAGAAACATGAAATTAAATGACAAAATAAGAAAACATTCAAACACAGCAGAACAGTTTCCGTGGCTCTTTAAAGGATAGAAAATGGCATCAGAAAACAAAAATAATACTCGGAACCCTCAAAGTTTACTTTTTCGAAAGCTTACAAAACTTCTCTCCGGGCCCCTTACAAATTATAGAACTCAAACTAATCATCGTCTAAGAAGGATTGACCTTGATAAATATGCATCAAAGTTCACTTCTGCTAGCGGCAGAGACTTCAAGAAGACTGCATACAATCCTTATGACAATCTACAAGCTCAAGCCATGGCAAGCCAAGCAAGAACGGAGAGGTACGTAGATTTCGATCAGATGGAGTATACTCCGGAGATTGCATCTGCAATAGATATTTATGCAGACGAAATGACGACCCACAGCGGCCTGACTAAAGTGCTTAAAGTCCAATGCGACAATGAAGAAATAAAGCTTTTACTCGAATCATTATATCATGATGTTCTCAATATAGAGTATAACCTATTCTCGTGGTGCCGATCAATGTGTAAATTCGGAGACTTTTTCTTGTATCTAGACCTCGATGAGACACTGGGAGTCACTAGCGCGATTGGTCTACCAACAGCAGAAGTCGAACGCCTCGAAGGAGAAGACAAAGAGAACCCAAACTATGTCCAGTATCAGTGGAACTCAGCGGGTCTTACCTTTGAAAATTGGCAAATGGCCCATTTTAGGATTCTAGGAAACGACAAATATAACCCTTATGGGACTTCGATTCTTGAGCCCGCCCGGCGCATCTGGCGCCAACTTACTTTGTTAGAAGATGCAATGATGGCTTATCGAATTGTAAGATCCCCAGAGCGCCGAGTGTTCTATATCGATGTTGGCTCGATTGCTCCACAAGATGTAGAACAATATATGCAAAAAGCGATGACCCAGATGAAGAGAAACCAAGTGGTCGATACTGAGACAGGCCGGGTTGATTTGAGATATAATCCACTTTCGGTAGAGGAAGATTACTTTATCCCTGTCCGCGGCGGCACTAGCGGAACGAAAATAGAACCACTCGCCGGCGGAAAATATACAGGAGATATTGATGATGTTAAATACCTTAGGGATAAATTATTTTCAGCACTTAAAATTCCAGCGGCCTACCTTTCTTCTGACGGAGAGTCCGCCCAAGAAGACAAGACGACACTGGCTCAGAAGGACATTCGATTTGCAAGGACAGTCCAGCGCCTGCAAAGATCTGTTGTAACTGAACTAGAAAAAGTAGGAATCATTCACCTCTATACTTTAGGGTACCGCGATGAAGATTTGGTAAGTTTTACAGTCTCACTCAACAATCCTTCAAAGATTGCAGAGATGCAGGAACTGGAACATTGGAAGACAAAATTTGATATTGCGTCTTCTGCAACTGAAGGGTTCTTCTCTAAGCAATGGCTAGCTAAGAGACTGTTTGGGATGTCTGATGAAGAATTTATCAGGAATCGACGAGAAATGTTCTACGATCGCAGATTCGAAGCGGCACTGGAGACAGCAGCAGAAGCAGAACAAGCAGCTGCTACTGCTCCTGGCGGCGACTTGGCAGGAGACATGGGCGAAC
>MDTC01153640.1_pt1 | contig 12386 bp, 12 predicted proteins | sample 811181 | NCBI WGS metagenome assembly MDTC01 (sample SAMN05326644, study PRJNA326480) | marine metagenome | isolation source: seawater | place: Pacific Ocean: North | collected 2011
CTTCTGCAAAAACTCTTATTTTAATAAGAAACTGGTCAGAATTTCTTGGATGGTTGTTTTGTATTCAGCAATACAACAGATATTTAAAATATTGTAGTGTAATTGAAAAATTTAAAAACCTTAAAATAGCATTAATAGATTATGATGTTTTGTGTCCAAAAACACTAATACTAGCTTTAGAAAAAAATAATGTAAAAACTATAGCGACCCAAGAAAGATTTATACATACTTTCTATACTCCTGATGCTAACTTAATTGTTGATACATATTATGTAGTAAGTGAATTTGCAGCCAATCATATCAAAAATTCAAAATACTATGATGTCAAGAATCTGATTCCAGTTGGTTTATACAGAAGTGATTATTTAACTTTATATAAAAAAAAAAATATTCCAGCAGAAATTTTAGAAGCTAAAAAAAATGACAAAAAAATAATAATTGTTTTAGGGTACAGTTCACCACATCATTGGTTTGAGTCTTATACATCTATAACTAAGAATTGGTCATCGCAAATAAATTTTTTAGAAGATATTATTAAACTTTCTAAACTTTTGAAAAACTCCTTTATTGTGCTGAGATATAAAGAAATAGGCTGGTTAGCCTGCACTCATTTTAAAGAAATTTTAAATAAAATAAATGAATGTGAAAATATAATCATATCAGATAATTACAAGGAAGCATTTTATGTATATAAATTATGCGCTAATGCGGACTTAGTGATAGCTAAACATACATCTTTGGCCGACGAATGTTTAACAAAAGAAATTCCAGTATTATTTTATGAATACAGTCATAATTTGACGAAAATGACCTCTGCAATTTTTAATTATTTATCATCAAATTTAATGTGCCATAATTTTGAGGAATTATTAGAGAGAAGTAATTCCTTATTATTTGACAGTTCTAGTAAATTAAAAGACGAAATAAAGAAACTAAACGAAACAATCTATCATGTAAAAAATCTAGGAGAAAAAGAAAATATAAAAAACAGAATTCTATCTGAATGTTCACAAATAATACAAGCCAGCTAATGAAAATAAATATTAAAAATAAATTAATCGGCGATGAATGCCCAGTTTTCTTTATTGCTGAAGCTGGTGTAAACCACAATGGTTCAATAAAAAATGCTATAAAATTAGTAGATATAGCTAGCCAATCAGGGGCCGATGCAATTAAGTTTCAAACTTTTACTGCCCAAGAAATTAATACACGAAAAGCACCCAAGTCATCGTATCATATAAAATCGACAGGCACAGACGAAGATCTGTCGTGGTTTGACTTATTAAAATCGCAGGAATTATCTTTAGACATGCATGAGAAAATTATTAAATATTGTACAAAACTAGGTATTATTTTTTTGAGCACCCCATATGGCTTTGAAAGTGTCGATATGCTTGAAAAATTAAATGTTCCAGCATACAAAATTGCATCATCCGACAGCAATAATCTTCAGTTGATTGAGTATATTGCAAAAAAAGGAAAACCCGTATTTGCCTCTACTGGGATGTCAGATATTGATGATGTTGAAAGATTAGTTTCAACAGTCAAAAGTACAGGATTGAAAGACATTGTACTACTACAGTGCACAGGAAATTACCCTTCAAAAATTGAAGATTCCAATTTAAATGTACTAAAAACATTTAGAAAAAAATTTGATTGTTTAATTGGGTATTCGGACCACTCCGAGGACTATATCAATGCTATTGCCGCAACTGCTTTAGGCATTTCAGTTTTTGAAAAACATTTTACCATTGATAAAAAATTACCAGGGCCCGATCATATTATGTCTTTGAATCCAGAAGGACTAAGAAAAACTATTAAATTTATTAGAGATACAGAAAAGAGTTTGGGGATGCTCGAAAAAATTGTATTAAAATCCGAATCTGAAAATTCCAAAAAATTAAAAAGAAGTCTTATTTCAGCAAAATTTATATCAAAGGGAACAAAAATATCTTTTGATATGATTACATCTAAGAGACCGGGTTATGGAATTCCACCAAATAAATTCAAAGAAATCATAAATTCTATAGCAAAAGAAGATATTCCAAAAGAAACCTTTTTTAATAAGAATATGTTTTCCAAAAAATAGGTGCACATCTACTATAAATGTCATTATTTGTATCAACAACTTTTTTAAGGGATAACTCAAGTTTGATAACTGCTTTAGATATTCTGAAAAGTATTAATGTTAAATCAGTGGAAATAGGCTCAAATCATATTTTTGAAAAAAATCTAAACTACATAAAAAAATATAATTTTAATTATATAGTTCACAATTATTTTCCGGTACCAAAAAAGCCAATTGTTGTAAATATTTCATCATTGGATGAAAATATTAGAAAATTAAGCATTGAACATGTAAAAAAATCTATAATTTTTTGCAATAATTTAAATGCACGACTGTATACATTTCATCCGGGTTTTGTAATTGACCCAATAAAGGCCAGTAGTAACAAAAACAGCTATGATTTTATATGGGAATCAAAAAAAATAAATAAGAATTTAATAAATAAAACAAAATTACATTTTTTTAATTCTTTAGACAAAATAATTAAATTCGCAAAAAGATATAACGTTAATATAGCCATAGAGACTGAGGGATCTTACTATAAAAGTGAATTGTTGATTATGCAGAAACCCGAAGAATATGAGGAAATATTCACTAAATATAGCAATAATGATCTAGGTATCAATTTGAATATTGGTCATTTAAATCTATCTTCCAAGTTTTATAAATTTGATAAATTTGAATTTATTGATTATATAAAAAAATATATTGTAGCTATAGAGCTAAGCCATAATAATGGTTTTGAAGATCAGCATCTTCCACTTAAATCAAATGCTTGGTACTGGAAATTAATTCAAGATAAAAGATTTAGAAAAATAATTAAAATTTTAGAATTTAGAAATACTAACGTTAAAAAGTTAGTTAGTAACATTCAATTATTTTACCAAAAATATAAAAAATGAAAATATTAGAATCAAAATATAAATTCAAACTGACACCTCAAAAAGTAACAACTTTAAAAACAAGGTATAGGGAAATAAAAACAAAGATACCCCACAAAAATGATATTAAGGTTTTTAAATCTATAATTAATAAAGAGGCTTCATCTTTGAAAAATCAGCTACCCATTGTTTGGAATAGAGCAAAAAATTTTAATCTGTATGATCGGTGGGGCAATAAATGGATTGATCTTACTTCAACAATTTTTGTTGCAAATACAGGACACGCAAACAAAAAGTCTATAAAAAATATAAATAAAATTTTAAAAAAAGAATTATTACACTCTTATTGTTACCCTACAGTAGAAAGGTTAAAATTTTTAGAAAAATTAATTAAAATAACACCTAAATATTTAAGGCAGGCAAGTCTTGTAACGACGGGTACAGAAGCATCGGAAAGAGCTATTAAATTGGCAAAGTTATATGGCATGGAATATGTACCAAAAAAAGACATAATAATTGGAGGAATCGGAAATTATCATGGAAAAACTATGGGTGCCCTGATGGCTGCCTCTACAAAGATAGCAAAAAAATGGATAGGTAGATTAAAAACGGATATGTGCCATATTCCGTTTCCTTATCCATGGATAATGAAAAAAAATAAATTGTCAGGAAAAAAAAAAATTTCAGCAAGATATAAAAAAAATTTTGAAAAAGGGAGTTAAGCCCAAAAAAATCGCAGCATTTATAATCGAGAGCTATCAAGGTTGGGGAGCAGTCTTCTATCCCAAAGATTATATTAAAGAAATGGCAAAATGGGCAAAATATTATGGAGCACTTATTATTGTGGACGAAATTCAGGCTGGATTTGGAAGAACTGGAAAACTTTTTGGTTACGAACACTATAATATAAAACCCGATCTTGTTATTTGTGGTAAAGCAATTTCAGGAAACTTACCATTATCAGCTGTTCTGGGTTCAAAAAAATTAATTGAATTAGATTCAACCACAAGCAGCACCCATGGGGGTCATCCATTTTCTTGTGCTGCGGCATTGGGTAATCTTGAAACTCTTACTGAACAAAATTTGATAAAAAGGTCTAACAAATTGGGAAAAAAACTAAAAATGTGGTTGGAACAATGGAAAAGTGAATTTCCTGACAGGATACCTTTAGTTTTAGGTAATGGTTTGGTATGGGCTATTTTTATTTCTAAACCAGATTCAAATATATTAGATGCCGAACTTACAGATAAAATTATAGAAAAAGGAATGCAAAAGGGAGTTTACGTTCTCAGAACTGGATGCGGAACAATAAAATTAGGACCTCCTTTAACAATAAACGAAAAAGCTCTTAAGGAAGGTGTAGATGTTTTAAGATCTTCTATGAGGGAAATTTTAAAATAATATTTTTATGAGAAACAATATAGGAGTTATGCAGGGACGCCTTACAGAACAAAATTCAAATAAATTACAATCATTTCCGGCAAATAACTGGATGAATGAATTTAGAATGTGTTCAGAAATAGGGTTAAAATCTATTGAGTGGGTTATCGACTCCAACTATTATTCAGAAAATCCAATATTTTCCAAACTTTTAATTCCCAAGATTAAGAAATTGTCCGAGAATTATAAAATAAAAATTACAGCAGTTTGTAATGATTTATTAATGGATTTTCCACTAAAAGGTAAAAAAAATATTAGTGAATCAGAATCGTATATAACTTTAGAAAAATTAATTAAAAATTGCAGTATATTAGAAATTAAGTTTATTGAATTACCCCTGATTGCTAAATCAAAAATAAGATCAGAAGAGGATTTAAATCGATTATTTTATAATATAGAGAAATTAAGTAAGCCAGCAACGGAAAGCGGGGTCACCTTTTTATTTGAGACCGATTTGAAACCAGAACAAAATCTAAGATTAATGGAAAGATTTGATGGATTACCGGTTGGATTAAATTATGACACTGGCAATTCTGCATACTGGGAATTCGATCCTAATTTAGAAATTGATTTATTTGGTCGTTGGATAAAAAATGTGCATATCAAAGATTGCTTACCAAAAATTTATTCTGTACCACTTGGTGAAGGAAACGTAAACTTTGACCTAATTATGAAAAAATTGAGTAAAATTGGTTATAATGGTGATTTTATATTGCAGACGGCATATAAGCCTAATGTAACTTGTGAGAATATAATCAAATCATATTTTGAATTTACAAGAAAATATGTAAACAAGTATTTTAATGGAACTCAACTTAAAAAATAAAACAATTATTGTATCTGGCTCAAGCAAAGGTATCGGAAAGAATATAGCCAATCTGTTACTCAAGGAAGGAAGTAATGTAGTTATTAATGGAAGAAATAAAATTACACTTACTCAAACATTCAAGGAGTTAAATTCTGAGTTCAACGGAAATTTAGTTGCAATTCCAGGTGATGTTTCAAAATCTTCAGTAGTGAATAAAATCAGGAAAACTACGATAAAAAAATGGGGTAAAATAGATGGAATAGTTGCAAATGCTTCAACCTTAAAAAACCTTAAAAATATCGATAAGTTCAACAAGGCTTCAGGTTGGTTAATGAAATATAATTTTGAGATGGTGTATAATTTAGTTGATAATTTAACTCCATATATAAAATCAAAAGAAAGTTCTATAGTCGTTATAGGTTCAATAGCTGGAATAGAAGATATAGGAGCTCCAATTTATTATAGTGTTTATAAGTCGTCTCTTTCTGCATATGTGAAAACAATGTCTAGAGAACTTTCAAAAAAAAATATAAGGATCAACTTAATTTCCCCAGGCAACATTTTGTTTAGCAAAGGAAATTGGGAAAAAAGGATAGAAAAAAATAAAACGAAAATTAAAAACATGATCAAAAAAAATGTACCATTAAAAAAATTTGGCAAGCCAGAGGATATTAGTGTAATGGTAGCCATGTTGCTTTCAAACAAAACTCAATTTATTACTGGTTCAAATTTTGTAATTGATGGTGGTCAAACTCGTTCCATAAGGTAATTTTTTGTGAGTTCTTTAAAGAAAAAATTTGAATTAAAAAATCACAACATTCTCATCACAGGAGGTGCCGGATTCCTGTCAAAATATTTTGCCGAAGCAGTATATGAAATGGGTGCGAAACCTATATTACTAGATATAAATAAAGATAGGTTAAAACAAAACATTAATTTTTTAAAGAAAAGAAATATACGAGCCTATAGTGAAGTTATAGACTTAACCAATCAAAGCAGCGTAATAACCGTGATTCAAAAAATAAATAAAAAATTTGGAACAATAAATACACTTATAAATGCAGCAGCTTTTGCTATGAGTAATTTTAAAAAAGATGAAAATTTTTTTAGAAACTTTGAAAATTATAAATTAAGTGATTGGCAAAAAAGTATCGATGTCAATTTGACGGGTACTTATTTGATAACGCAAACAGTTGGAAAACTTATGAAACGAAATAAAAAAGGAAATATAATTAACATTGCGTCCGATGTAGGAATCATATCTCCCGATCATAGAATCTATAAAGCTGATAAATCAATTGGCTATAAAGGTGTTAATTTTAACACACCACTTTCATATAGTGTTTCTAAGTCTGGAATATTAGCCTTTACTAGATTTCTAGCCACTTATTGGGCAGAGCATGGGATTAGAGTAAATTCCATTTCTCCATCGGGAGTGTACAACAAACAGGATCCAAAATTTGTTAAAGTTTTGTCCTCAAGAATACCCTTAAATAGGATGGCTAGACCAGAAGAATTAAAAGGACCCTTAGTTTTTTTATGCTCAGAAGCTTCCTCATATATTACGGGAGCAAATTTAATTGTAGATGGAGGAAAAACTGCATGGTGACAACCGAAATTAAATCTTTCCGACATATAGGTATAGTCGTTTCAAATATTAACATTGTTTCAAAAATTTTTAGGAATTATTTCGGTCTCAAATTATTGATTAAACAGAAAATAGTGAATGGCAGATATATAAGTGAATTGGTAGGTATAAAAAATGCAAAAATTAAAATATGTGTTTTTTCAGGCATTGATAAAACAAAATATGAGTTACTAGAATATATTTCAAAAAAAGAAAAAAAAAGAATACCATTAAAATCTAACAATATAGGATTATCTCATTTGTCATTAACAGTAAAAAATATAGACAAACTTTATAGAAACAAAAAAAAATATAACGTTCAATTTATTAATCCACCAATAATTAATAGCAAAGATAACGTAAAAGTTTCTTATGTAAAAATAATGGATGAAATTATTTTAGAATTAGTAGAAGAATTATGAGTATAGAAAATACACTGTTAAAAGAATATGAAGTCTTAAAAAAGCCTCTAAATGACTTTCCTGATAAATTAATTAAATATTTAATCAAAGAATACAATTTAAAAGGCAAAATCCTCGATGTTATGTGTGGAAGAGGAGAGCACGCCGAATCATTTTGCAAAAACGGTCTAGATACTTATTGTCTTGATATTAGTCCTCATGCGGCTCCTGTATTTTCAGAAAGAGATAAGAAATTATTAATTTGCGACACAGGTAAAGACAAATACCCCTTTGAAGACAATACTTATGATGTGACTTTTTGTAAGTCAGGAATAGAACATGTCAACCCAGATCATTTGATATCTGAAATGTATAGAGTAACAAAACCTGGAGGGAAAATTATAATCCTAACTCTTGATTGGTGGTATACCTACAGAATGCATTATATTGATTATACGCATGGTTATGGAGTTCCTTGGATGAAAAATAGCTTAAGACTAATTCTTGAGTCTTACAATTTTAAAAATGTTAAAGTTAATAATTTATACTACCTCCCCTTTACGTGGAGATTCCCAAAATTTAAATTTATTTGTTGGATAATAAGAAATTTATTTCCTTATCCATATATTGAAAATTTTACTAACCCAATTTGGAAGCTTGTTAGATTTTCTAATGAAGTTCAAATTATAGGATATGGTAAGAAATAAGCAAATTGTAGCACTAATTTGTTGTAGAGGCAGATCCAAGGGTATTGTAAATAAAAATATAAAAAAATTTTCAGGCAAGCCTCTATTAGCATGGATTATTGAAGAAGCAAAAAAAACTAAAATATTTGATAAAGTTATACTTTCAACAGATTCAAAAAATATTGCAAAAGTGGGTAAATATTATGGAGCCTACGTTCCAGGACTACGACCAAAAATGCTTGCAACCGACAATTCTAATGTGTTTGATACACACAAATATATTTTTTCAAAATTAAATTATACAGACGATAATAGCTATATATGTGTTTTAAATAACAATCCTTTTATAAATACTTCTCTTATTAAAAAGGGTTTTCAAATTTCAAAAAAAAATAAATATAATTGTATAGTATTAGACTCACAAAAAACTAGAAGTGATAGTATTTATTATCGACAAATGAAAATGAAAAAAAAAAGATTGATTCCAGTCTTTCCAATAGAGTTAGAAAAATCTGGGATAAATCGGCAATTTGATAATGATTTCTTCAATACAATTAATAATATTAGATGGGGCAAAGCTTCAGTATTATCTAATTATAATATTTATAAGAAATTTATTATTAAGAATGGTGTATTTCCTATTTTTTTATCCAAAACGCAAAATTTTGATTTGGATGATTTTGAAGATTGGAAAATAGCGGAAGTTATATTTAATAATTTGATAAAATAATAACAATTTTAGAAAATTACCAAAAAGACTGAAAAAATAAAATAGACAATGGACAAATTTATATTTCTTAAAATTATATGAAAAATAAAGAAAATATTATTATATTTGGTTGTGGAGGTCATGCAAAATCTGTAGCAAATATTTTGTTTGAAACTAAAAAATATAAAATAATAGCATTTGTAGGAAAGGATATAAAAACTAAAAAATTATTAGGCATAGAAACATTAGAAGAAGCTAAATTTTTTAATAAAAAATTGAAATATCAAAACTTTGTTATTGGAATAGGCAACATTACACAAAGAGAAAAGTGTTACAAAAAAATAAAAAAGCATTTTCCGAAAGCGATTTTTCCAACAATAAATCATCCAAATACATCTATTTCAGAAAATGTAAAAATTGGAATTGGTACCGTAATTATGTCAAATGTAGTAGTTAATATTAGCTCTGAAATTGGTAAATTTTGCATTTTAAACACATCATCAACAATTGATCATGATTGCAAATTAGAAGATTATGTTTCGATAGCGCCAAATGTTTCAATAGCTGGAAGTTGCACTATAGGAAGGCGATCTTTTATTGGGGTAGGGTCATCTATCATACATAATATACAGATAGGAAAATCTGTAGTTGTAGGGGCTGGATCTTGCGTTGTTAAAAATTTATTGATTAAAAATACATACGCAGGAAGTCCAGCAAAAAAAATTAATAATTAAATTCAATTTTCAATAACTTGATGATTAATAAAGTAGTATTTTTTGTAGGAAATTTGTATTTAGAAAAAGATCACAAGCGATTTGGTTATGAAACCATTTCCAACAGAGGTTATGAAGTTGAAGTATGGGACTTTACACCGTGGCTTAACTATAACTACTATATAAAACACAGGCCTCATTCTAAATTAAGTTATAAAAATTATAAAACTTTACATACTAATGAACAAATTAAGTCAGCAATTTCCGAATTATCATCTAATGATATAATTATTGATCATTTTGTACTCTCTAATAAAAAAACTATTTTTGAAAATTTAAAATTTAAAAAAACAAAAATTGCTTTTTCTATATTAGGCCAGCAACCTTTGATGAATTCATCACCTATAATTGATAGAATAAAGTATTATTTTACTTTGATTTTAAATGAACCGATTAATTTTTTTTCAAAAATTTATAATTTTTTTTGTTTAATTATAAAAAACTTAATTAAAAGAGAAAAATCACATGATCTAATTAATATATTAATTGTTGGTGGTTCTGAATGGAAAAATAATTCCGATAAAAAATCTTTTAATAACGAAGTAGACTTGATAAAAGCTCATGCATTTGATTACGATAGATATATTGAATTAAAAAATACAGAAAACAAAATTAATCAAAAAAAAAATTATAATTTTTCTGTATTTTTAGATGAAGCCTTACCTTTTCACCCTGATTATGACTATTTAAAAATAAAACCCTATTGTTCATCTAAAAATTATTATTATGAAATTAATAATTTTTTTGATGATTATGAAAATAAGACTGGATATCAAATTATAATTGCTGCTTGTCCACGAATAGATTATAAATTAAGAAATAATCCTTATAATAATAGAAAAATTGTATCAAGCAGTTCAACTAGCCTCGTAAAAAATTCAAAACACGTTTTAACACACATGTCGACAGCGGTGAATTTTGCAATACTTTACAAGAAACCTATTATTTTTATTAATTCAAATAATTATAGTTTTTACTTAAAAAATTCTATCAAAAATTTATCACGTTTAGTTGAGGGCAAATATATAAACATAACCAAGAATTTGCCTTCAAATTATAGCAAGATATCTGTAAATGAAAAATTATATAAGATATACAAAGAAAAATTTATTAAGGAACCTAACACTCCCGATAAATTTATTTGGGATATCTTTTGCGATTATTTAGATAAAGTAAATAATTCTTCTAAAAACATTTTATAATTTATATGATACCTATATACATTCCATACCTAAATAAAAAAGCAAAGAAATACGTTTCTAAATGTATAGATACCAATTGGATTTCAAGTCAAGGAGCTTATGTTCTTAAATTTGAAAAAGCTTTAGCAAAATACCATAATGTAAAATATTGTATAGCAACGTCAGGATGTACATCGGCACTTCATTTAGCAATGAAATCTCTTAATATCGGAAAAGGTGATGAGGTTATTTGTCCTGATCTAACTTTTATTGCGCCAGCGAATATGATTATACTATCAGGAGCAAAACTTAAACTAGTTGATATAAATCCCGAAACTCTTGCGATTGATCATAAAAAGATTAAAAATAAAATTAACAAAAGAACCAAAGCAATTATTGTTGTGCACCAATTCGGCCATTCAGCTGACATGGATCCAATAATGAGAATAGCAAGAGAATATAATTTAAAAGTAATCGAAGACAATGCTGAAAGCATAGGAGGAAAATATAAAGGAAAAAAACTTGGTACCATAGGTGACGCAGCAACTCTGAGTTTTTATGCAAACAAAATAATTACCAGTGGGGAAGGTGGTGCTATATTAACCAATTCAAAAAAAATTGCTAAAACATGTTATATTTTGAGAGATCATGGCATGTCAAGAACATCTGATCCGATAAAAAAATATATTCATTTAAATTTAGGCTACAACTATCGCATGACTAATATGCAGGCAGCCGTTGGATTTTCTCAGTTGGAAATAATAAATAAAATTTTGAAAAAAAGAAACACTCAAATGATGCTTTATAACAAGTATTTGTCACAAATTAGGAATGTTAAAGTTAGGTCATTTAAAAAATGGTGTTCCCCAGTTCATTGGATGACAACTATAACCATCAGTGAAAAAAATTTAAGAAATAAATTAATACATTTTTTGTCCAGAAACGGTATTGATGCTAGACCAATGATTTTTCCAGTTCATCAAGCTCGCCATCTTAAAAAATATTTTAACTCAAAAAACTTTTCAAATTCAATTAACATATCCAAAAATTCATTACACTTACCGAGCTCAACCTATCTAGGAAAAGAAGATATAAAGTTTATTTGCAATAAAGTAAAATTATTTTTTAAAAGAAAATATTAGTTAATTCAGATTAATTAAATGAAAGTAGCTGTACTAGGTGGTAGCGGATTTATCGGATCTCATCTGTGCGATTCTCTAAGTTCAAAAGGTTATAAAGTAAATATTTTTGATATTAATAAATCAAAATATAAAACAAAAAAGCACAAAATGTACTTAGGGTCTATTTTAGATAAAAAACGATTGTCTGCAGCTATAAAAGGATGTGATTATGTCTTTCATTTTGCAGCACTAGCTGATTTAGATGTATCTTATAAAAAACCATTAGAAACTGCGAAAATTAATATTTTAGGAACAATTAATGCTTTAGAAGTTTGTAAAAAACATAAAATTAAAAGATTTATTTTTGCTAGCTCATTATACGCAAATGCAGAAGAAGGAAGTTTTTATGGTCCCAGCAAACAGGCTGCCGAAAGATATATAGAGAAATTTTATAAAAATTTTGGGCTAAATTATACAATTTTAAGATTTGGTTCTTTATATGGCAGCAGATCGAATAATAGTAATGGAATAAAATTTTTAATTTATAATGCGGTTAACAATAAAAAGATAGTTTATACAGGAAGCAAACGAGCTAAAAGAAAGTATGTGCATGTTGAAGATGTAGCAAAAGCTTGTGTACAAGTTATTCAAAAAAAATATAAAAATAAATATTTAACAATAACTGGCAAAC
>MDTC01250384.1_pt1 | contig 12384 bp, 4 predicted proteins | sample 811181 | NCBI WGS metagenome assembly MDTC01 (sample SAMN05326644, study PRJNA326480) | marine metagenome | isolation source: seawater | place: Pacific Ocean: North | collected 2011
ACCAACGTAATCAGTAATGGTAGGAAACAAATCATAAGAAACAGTAACCTGATTTATTTTTTTATTAATTGTTTGTCCTGGAGTTTTAATAAGTTGAGGGATTCTTATTCCTCCCTCATATAAATAACCTTTACCTGCCCTTAATGGAACAACAGAGGTTGGTGCTACTTTTCTTTGAGTTGAAAGACCTCCATTGTCTGAGCTAAAAATAATTAGAGAGTTTTCATACAAATCATTTTTCTTTAATGATTCAATTAATTTTCCAACATTTTCGTCCATGGCATGAACCATTGAAGCATAATTGTAATTAACTTGATTGAGAACAGTTTGAGCTTCACCTTCTTTTCTTGTAATAACTTTGTTGTTTGTAACGTTTAGTAACTTGTTTTTATAATAATCAACATGGTCTAAGTTTGGTTGGATTGGTGTATGTACATTATAAAATGAAAGAAAAAGTAGAAACGGTTGCTCTTTGTTGTGATTTTCTAAAAAAGAAATAGATTCATCTGTTAGTCGGTTCGTAAGATATTCCCCCTCTGGACCATCATTAAGTTTTGGGTTTTTGTAAGGTGAGTAGTAACCTCCCATAGGGGATCCTTTCTCAAATCCGCCGATATTTATATCAAATCCATTTTGTTCTGGGTAATAACCCTCTGAACCCAAATGCCATTTTCCAGCATAAAAAGTTTTATATCCAATATCTTTTAACTTTTCTGCAAAAGTTGTCTCAATTAGAGGAAGTTGGTGAAGATCCTCTGGGCCCAACAAAGGTCTGTTTTTAGGGTCAACACCTGGAATCCAATCCGTAATATTCACTCTGGCTGGGTGTTTTCCTGTCATTATAGATGCTCTTGTTGGTGAACAAACTGAGCTTGCGGCGTAAGCAGATGTAAACTCAAAACTCTCTTTGCTAAATTTATCAAGATTTGGAGTTTCATAAAATTCACTTCCTGAATAACCCAAATCCTTCCAACCTAAATCATCAACCAAAATAAAAATCACATTTGGTTGTTTAATTTTTTTTTCAGGAAGATCACATGAGAAAAACAAACACAGTAAAAAAACAAAAACTTTATTTTTCATACACATTTAAAGATAAAAAAAAGGGCTCAAGTCATGAGCCCTTTTAATAAATAATAAACTAAATTTTAATATTAGTAGCCTGGATTTTCAACCAGATTTGGATTTTGTGCAAGCCTATTGGTTCCGTAAGGAAGCCAATACATTTTTTCTAAAAACGGTGTGTTCTGAGAAAAATTCCACTTCCAACTTTTGGCTTTGTATTTTCCATCACTAGCTCTTCTATACCATTTGGTTCCAAATTTTGGTGTCAAATGGAGCTCATCAACCGCATCTTTCCAAGTCCTCAAATCCCAATATCTATGATTTTCACCAAACAACTCAACAAATCTTTCGTTTTTGATTAAATCCAATGTGATTGTATTTTTTGCAGGCATACCTACTCTGGCTCTCAGATTGTTAATCATTGCTTTGGCTTGAGCAGCATTTCCAGTTTCAAATGCAGCCTCAGCACCATTTAGATACATTTCACCAGTTCTTAAAACTATGTATGGAGTCTCGTCAGTTCCAAATACAGGGAATTCGTATTGTGGATCAATTCTTTTTTGAATCAACCTTCCACCTCTATTTCTATTTCTTGGCGGAGCTCTTTTTGGAGCTACATTTCCTGCTCTTCCTTTAACAGATCCAGATCCAACTGTATTATCATGAAACCAAACTTCTCTTCCTTGAAATACTTCCTCAGGTGTAAATAGAGTTGCTAAATATCTTGGATCTTTGGTGTAAATTACCTCCTCAATATCAAACCAAACCTTATTGTTGAACTTAGCATGATGCTTGTTACCTGCAGAACCATCTTTGTGTTCAAATTTAGCATCTGACGCCAAATACATGTGCATGTTTGAACCCCAACCAGCTTTGAAACCATCGGGCATTGCATATCCGGACCATGTGTGAGTTTTACCTAAACTAAGATTATATTGCTCAGCAAATATAATTTCACTGTTTTGATCTTTATAAAATATTTCACCAAATCTATCTACCATATTGGCACCTCCTTTATACAAAGGGTGCTTTCCACCATCGATTACAGCTTTAGCAGCTTGAAGAGACTTGGCATAATAAGCACCTGCATCACCTGATGGAATCGATGTTAATCCGTTAGAAGACTGTGGGTGGTACTTAGCAATTCTGGCAGCGTACAAAGAAACTCTACTTTTCAGTGCAAAAGCTGCCCACTTAGAAGCTTTACCGTAAATTACAACACCAGGTAAATCAGCAATCGAAGCATCTAAATCTGAAATAATTTGATCATAAGTTTCCTTTAAAGTGTTTCTTGGAATCATTAATTCCTCAGCTGGTGCATCAACAGACTTTGCGGTAAGTTCTAATGGCATTCCTCCATATCTTTTAGCCATATCATAATACATCCATGCTCTTAGAAACTTGGCCTCGGCAATTTGAATTTTAACTGTTGCTGCATCAAAAGTTGCATTGTTTAATATTTCAATGATTTCATTACATGACCTAATGTTTCCATAATGCCATCTTGTTAATCTATTGTGTGCTCCACTTGCAGTTGGAATATTGTATGAGGCTTTAATTCCATTTTGCCATGGTGCCATTAAAGTATACTCTCCTCCCACTACTGCATCAGTAAGCCGATCTTGCTTCACAATACCTCCTTCCTCATTTGGTTCAAAAACAGCATTAGCATAGATTTTTGTTAAAAAGGCCTCAACCAATTGAGGGTCTTTTTTAACTGCTTCTTCAGAAATCATATCTGTTGGCTGCAAATCAAGGTCTGCACATCCAAAAAAGAAGATGAAAGAAATTGATAAATAAATTAGTTTTTTCATTTGTTTAAAGTTTATTATTATTTGCATTTATTATTAATTTTTATTTTAGAATCCGATTCTTATTCCAGTTGTAACTGTTTTATTGTTTGGATAAGCCCTATCAACACCACCACCTGCTGTACCAGATATAATTTCTGGATCATAAGCACCCGAATACACACCAAGATTATCAAAAGTCAGAATATTAGATGCAGCTACATAAAGCTGTACACTATCCAGACCTAGTCTATCGGTAAACGACTTATTCAAATTGTATGCCAGGTTTATTGTTTTTAATCTTAAATACATGGCATCTACTCTGTTAAAATCTGATGCTTGATTATCAATCTCTGGTGCACCTCCTGTTGTGAAAACAGGTGGGAACTTTCTAAGAATATCAATATCTCCGTTGGCTGCTAATGTTGATCTGTTCTCGAACGCAAATTTTTTAGCAACAGACTGATGCCCAGAGTGTGACCACGGTCCTGAATTACCACCAAAGGTGATTGAGTATCCTGTTGCTCCTTGCCACAACATGTCTAAACTCCAGTTTTTTAGCTTAAAGTTCATGTTGGTGCTGTAATTCCACTTGGGTAATCCGCCTTGACCAACGACAACCTGGTCTCTCCAGTCAATTAGATTATCACCATTTTGATCAACTTTTATCAAATTTCCTACTATCATTGTGGCATTTCCTGCTCCGTCAATATCTACAGGATGATTATCGATATCAGCTTGTTTTGTAAAAAATCCATTTGTTTCATAACCCCATTGGCGATCATCCCAATTTCCTGTCAAAACATATCTTCTGTTGTATTCGGCATTTGCCAATGCTGTAGGTTCATCAACTCCAACGGTTGGTAAAATATTCTCTTCCCACTTGACAAACTTTCCTCTGGAGTATGACACCATAGGATTGATACTGTAAGAAAGGTTTCCTATTTTTCCCTTGTGTTTTAACATCAGATCAAAACCTCTGTTGTCTCTTGAATTCAAATTGGTTCTGGGTAGGCTGGCTCCAAAGTGAAATGGAATATCTGAGTCTGGGAGAGCCAAAATATCTTCTCTAAGTCTGTAAAAAACATCCAGTTCAAAACCTAATCCGCCGTCCCATAATGTACCTTCAAGACCAATATTAGCAATTTTCATTGTTTCCCAACTAATAAGACGATTTGCCAAACCTGCAGATGATATTATTGGATAAGGTTGACCATTAAATAAGTAGAATCCACTTGAAATGTTATATCCTGTTAAATAATCAAAATTAGAAACCCCATCATTACCCATAACACCATAAGACATTCTAAGTTTTAAATTATTCCAGGCTGAACTACCTTGCATAAAGTCTTCTTCTGAAATTCTCCATGCCATACTAAAACTAGGAAAATATCCCCATCTTCCTTCAACAGCATATCTTGCTGTGGCATCAGCTCTCATTGTAACTTCAAAAAGATATTTTTCATCAAGACTATAGTTTACCCTTCCCACATAACTCTGTCTTGCGCTTTGAGAAAAAATCTCGGCATTGTCTCTTTCTGCTTCAGAGGAATAATTTAAATATGGTGCTTCAAAAGATAATGGATCTGTTCTGGACGCGGACATGAAATCTCTCTCAAATGAGGTTGACTCAGCAACAAAAGTGGCCTTGATTTCATGGCGATCCCAAGCATTTTCATAATTTAATGTCAGTCTTGGAAGAAGCTCCATATCTCGATCTGAGTTTACAGAAATAAAATCTCTTTGGTATGTTCCAAAAAACTCATAGGCAGCATCACCATCTCCTCTCAAAGGATCATAAGTATACATATTGTAACGCTTCACGATATTTTTATTCCACTCATTTTGAGTTTCCATATTCAAACTTGCTGTAGCTGATAAACCATTAATAAACGGAACATCATATTTTAAACTAATTCTTGCTTGCAAGTTATTGTCACGATCTACTCTTGTACCTGAAAAATCCTTTCTGGTCATGTAGATTGGAGAAAAAGGCGTTGCGGCTCCTGTGTGAGATGCAAATGAAGGATCTGGAAATATTGGTAAGTTTGTGGGTTTTCCAGTTCCAAGTCTATTATACATTTCAGAAATACTAAAATTAGCCCTATCCAATGTCACTTGACGATAACTCAAATCCACAGCTGCACTCAGGTTGTCATTGAACTTAGCATCTAGGTTTGTTCTGATATTATACCTGTTTTGAGTGTAATCAGCATCCCTAAGGTTACTGTCTGTATCTGTAAAACCAAGTGAAATAAAATATCCTATTTTATTACTTCTCCCTCTTGCACTCAAATTGTGTTGAGTTTGAGGAGTCCAGTCTTTATATAAAGCTCTGTACCAATCAGCACCATCAAAATCTTCTCCAGTTATCCTGTTGAACACTCTTTGTCTTGTCGTATCATAATCTAAGTATTCTGGCATTTCATTTTCAGCTCCTAATCCATTTTCTTCCATTAATTGGGCGAACTGATGGGCATTTACAGTCTCAGGCATTGTAATTAATGATGACCAAGTAGTAGTACCGTGATAGGTGAATTTTGCACCTTCAGCGGCATCAGTACCTCTTTTGGTAGTAACAAGTATCGCTCCATTACCGGCTCTTGCTCCATAAATAGCAGCTGCAGCATCTTTGAGCACTGAGATTGATTGAATATCGTTTGGATCAATTTGACCAAGCGGTGTTTCAACTCCGTCAACCAAAATAAGTGCAGAACCAAAGTTCCTAATCTGAAAATTCGCATAATCATTCCCTGGCAGTGATCCAGGTTGTCTTGTTGATAGACCTGCAATTTGACCCATCAAAAGAGTTGAAGTGTTATTTGCTGGTTTTAAAGTAAGTCCGTCAGATGTAATGGTTCCAATTGAACCAGTAAGTGATTTTTTTGTAGTAGTACCATAACCTGTTACAACAACTTCTTCAAGTTGAGCAACATCTTCAACTAAAATAACATTTACAGTTGATGACGTAGTAGGTAAAGTTTGAGTGAGATAACCAAGATAGCTGAACACCAAACTGGACTCATCATTTTGTAGTGTAATTGAATAATTTCCATCAAAATCTGATGTAACCCCATTAACTGTACCTTGTTCAATAACAGACACGCCAGGGAGCGCGATTCCATTTGCTACAATTGTTCCAGTTACATTTTTTTGTGCGAACACAACTCCGTAACCCATAAATAGGGTAAAAATGAAATATAAAAAATTTCTTTTGTTCATAATATTGCTATGTTTAGTTGTTTCTTGTTTATTGTTTCCAAATATAACAATATTAATAATTTCATAGTATAAAATTGGATTTATTTGTAAAAAAACCCGTGTAAAAATATTGATATCTCAAATATTGATATCTAAAATAAATTATTTAACATGTAATAAAAGGGAGTGTAATGTAAGAATTAAAACAACTGTCGATTGAAAAAAATAAAAACTATCTTTTTAATTCTTGTTGTTATAAAAAAAACCTGCACATTAAACATGCAGGCTTTTTTCTCTAAAAATAATACTATTATCTATCTGTACCCATTGTTTGTCGGATCAGACTCTAATAATTTTGGATTTCTTAAAATTTCATTTAAAGGAATAGGGTATTTTACATGCTTTGCTTTTATGTTCGTAGGACCATTATTCCATTTTCTATAAGTAGTATTTTTGACAGTCTCTAATAAGATACCCCATCTAATCAAATCAACTCTTCTGTGTTGCTCGGCGCATAATTCCCATTTTCTTTCATCATACATTGAGGTTCTGAAAGTTGCTTGTGTTTTACCAGACCACGGCTTATCAGGTTCAAAAGCTCTCTCTCTTACTTTATTGACATATTGATAAGCATTTGCTGGACCATTGAGCTCGTTCTCAGATTCAGCAGCCATCAAATAAATGTCGGCGAGCCTAATAAACACGATGTTTTCAGGGTGCGTACTACGCAGTGAGTGAACTTGATCTAAGTTTTGTAACTTTTTAAAATAAGGGAATTTTAATTCGATACCCTCATAATGAGTCATAATCGTTGCATCATACCTCAAATCTCCATCCTCCCAGGTTGATTTCTTTGCCAAATCAGGTAGAGGAACTTCTGCACCATAACCAGTAAAAGCATGGTTATTTGCTTTAAGTTTAGCCTTCAAAGCATTTTTTTGACCTTTATTTTTTGGCTCATCACGAAGTCTTGGATTGAACTCATTGGTCATGTTATTAGCAGCTCCATAAGTTCCCATTCCAGATCCTGATGCACCGGCTAAATCAACCCACAAAATGTGTTCTGGTTTTACCTGAGTACTTGGTGTTGTCGCTGCCCAATTGTATACATCCTCAAATTTATCCATTAATCTGTGAGGAGAATTGTCTATTATATTTTTTGAAGCAGCCAAACAATCAGCCCATTCACTATCTAATAAATGGTATTTTGCTTTTAATGCCATTGCTGCCCATTTAGTCATTCTACCAAGCTCACTACTTGAATAAGTACTTGGTAACAGTCCAAAAGCTTTCACCAAATCAGCCTTCATGTCTGTTCTAATTGTAGTCTTGAGAGTCCTAGGTAAGCTGGATAATTCATCACTAGACAATAGTGTCCTAAAATATGGTACATCACCAAACTGGTTGGTCAAGTCATAGTAGCCAAATGCTCTTAGAGTTAATAATTCTCCGACAGCTTGATCTCGAAAGGATTGAGAAAGTTTATCATTTCCTTCAATACCCTCGATAGCCGAATTTGCATTTCTAATCAGATTATAAACTGCATTCCAAATTCTTTGACCATCATAAATTCCCTCGTCAAACGTGTAGTTATGTAATTCTTTCCAAATATTTCTACTTGCACTAAGCTCATCTGTTCCAAATTGATAGGGTGCAGCTCTCCAACGGGTTCGATTGTAATCTCCAGCTTTTAGATTGGCATAAACGCCATTTACTGCCATTACTGCCTCAGCTTCACTATTGTAAAAAGTTTTAGGAGACAATCCATCTCTAAAATCTTCTTCCAAATATTCTTCACATCCAATTGTGAAAGAAAATAATAGTAAAAGGATACCAAAATTTAAAAGGTTTAATTTCATTGTTTTCATAATTTATAAATTTAATTTAAGTCCAACTGTAAAAGATGTAGTGTAAGGGTAGGCATCTTCCGCTGCTCCAAGTTCCAAGGCACTGGAACCATAATTGCTTTGCTCAGGATCACCCCATCCAAATTTAGTCAAAAGAGCCAGGTTATTTCCAGAAACATAGAACCTGGCACTGTCAAAGATTTTAGGTTTTGGATCAAAATCATATGAAAGTGTAACGTTTGACAATCTCAAAAACGAACCATCAATTACATTATATGAATTGTTTAACTGAAAAGCACCTGCATTTACACCTGCTCTTGGTATATCAGATGTTGGATTCGTTGGTGTCCAACGATCCTTCACTGCAGGTAAAACCATAACATCACCTCCTCTTCCAAATATTCCTGTTTGCATCGATGCATCAAATAATTCACCTCCGTATGATCCATTGATAAAGAAGTCTAAAGTGAAATTTTTGTAAGTCAAAGTATTTCTCAAGCCTCCATAAAGATCTGGCTGAGCACTACCTTGAACAACCATATCCAAATCATTGATTACGCCGTTTTTATCCACATCTTCATATCTCGGACTTCCTAAGAAAGATGAACCGAAAACACCATCAGCATCAATTTCAGCTTTTGTTTTGTAAGTACCTAAATAATTTAAACCCATCATTACAGGACCAGGCTGTCCAGGTACCAATCTAAATGCAGAACCTCCTGCACCATGATTTGGCGATCTTAAATCTATATATTCTTCAGCTCCAAGGTTCAAAACTTTATTTTTGTTTCTAGAAATTGTAAAAGTAGAGTTCCAACTAAAATCATCTTTTTGAATATTTATTGAACTTAGTGAAGCTTCAAAACCAACATTTTCGATTTCACCAACATTCTCTAGTCTCGATCCACCAGCTGTTCCAGGTAGAGGCTTGGCTAACAACAAGTCTTTTGTTTGTTTGTTGTAATAGTCAACCTCTAGGTTAACCTTGTTATCCAAAAATCCCATCTCAAATCCAATGTCTGTTTGATATGTTTTTTCCCAAGTCAAATTTTTACTTGGAAGACTATTGATCATAACAGCATTCTGAATTTGATCATTAAAGAAAACTGTATAGGTTGAAAATTTTTCAAGTGAATTGTAAGTTGGTACTCCTTGTTCACCAACAACTCCATAACTAGCTCTTAATTTAAAGTTGCTAATTGTACTTTGACCACTCATAAAATCTTCCTGATCAACTCTCCATGCCACACCTGCGGAAGGGAAAAATGCGAATTTACTACCTTGCTCAAAAACTGAAGAACCATCCTCTCTTCCTACAAGAGTTAATAAATATTTATCTTTATAACTATAGTTTATCCTAGCCAAAATTGATGTAAAAGTTCTTTGATTATAACCTGAACTCACTTGGTGTTTTGTTGGATCAGAACCAAGAGACAAATTATTAAACGAAACTACATCATTTGGGAACCCTTCAGCACTAGCACTGTTTGTTTCATTGGTGTTTTTTTGCATCGTAAAACCAGCCAAAACTGTTAAACGGTTGTCCCCATATTCAGTTTCATATGTAAGAGTGTTTTCATTCAAAATACTTTTATACAATTCATTTGCAATATCAGCTTTTCCTCCAGTTCCAGCTAAAACCCTTGCAGGGATAATATTTCCCAGATAATCATTCATTTTAAGAAAATTCATGTTTACCCCAACTGTAGACCTCAGTGTTAATCCTGGAATTGGATCATACTCAACATAGGCATTAGAAACCAAATTTGTTATTCTGTTGTGATTTACTTCGTGATTGATTCTTGCAACAGGATTTTCTTCATTACTAGAGCTGTAAGGATTGATTCCAGTATATGTACCATCATCATTGTATACTTTTCTAGTTGGAAGAATTCTCATGTATAATTGATCTAAATTAACTTTATTGGATTCAACTTTTCTGTCAGTCAAATTAAGACGAACTCCAGTTCTGAAATTTTCATTTAAATCCGTATCAAAATTAATTCTCAAATTATTTCTGTTGATTCCACTGGCTTTGATTACACCGTCCTCTACGTATTTGTTAAAAGAAATGTAATAATTAGATTTTTTTGAATTTCCACTAACTGTTACGTCAGTATTGGAAACCAAACCATCTCTTAGTACCAAACCTTTCCAATCTGTTGGAACCATTGACTGATAATCTGGGTAAGGCACAGTCAATGAAGTGTCATTAGCTCCATAACCGTCAGCTCCAGGGACAAAAGTTACTGCTTCGTTCCAATATTCAGCATAAGTATTAAGGTCAGCTGTTTGCGGCATTCTGGTAACACTTGAAAAAGTTGTATAATGATTCACAGAAACATTAACAGTTCCTTCTTTACTGCCTTTTCCGCTTTTGGTATTTATAAGAATTACACCTGCAGCTCCTCTGGTCCCATAAATAGCCAAAGAACTTGCATCTTTCAAAACTTGGATGGATTCTATATCATTAACATTTAAATTAGAAAGATTATATCCGGTTCCAGCGATAAATCCATCAATTACATAAAGTGGAGTGTTGTTACCATTAATTGAACTAACTCCTCTAATTCTGATTGCTGCTCCAACTCCTGGTTCACCACTCACTCTTGTAACTTCAACTCCAGCGGCTTGACCCTGAAGAAGATTATCGACCCTGGAAACTGGTTTGTTTTCAATAGCATCGCCTTTTATTTGTGAAATGGATGAAACCAGATCTTTCTTTCGAACACCACCATATCCAGTTACAATAACCTCTTCTAAATTGGCAATATCTTCTTGCATAACAATTTCCATGGTCGAAGATGCGCTTACTGCTTGAGATAAATAACCTACATAGGAAAATATAATCACAGCATCATCTTGAACAGACAATTGAAAGTTTCCATCAAAATCGGAAACAGTTCCATTTGTTGTACCTTTTTCAATAATACTAACACCCGGAAGCAGGTTTCCACTAAAATCTGATACTGTACCTTGAATCATTTGCTGAGAAAAAACAAATGAGGAATAGCAACAGAAAATTAGAAGAAAAAGTAATTTAATTTTTGTTGTTTTCATAATATTTTTTATTAATTCTTCAATTAATTATTTCCGAAAAATATAAAAAATTTTAATTAAATCAGTAATTAGGCAAAAAACAAGCGTTATTTTTTAGAAAAAATGAAAGAAAAAGATAATAAATTATGAAATTCTTGATTTTTTCTAAAAAATTCAAAAAAAAATTTAATGATTTACGAAATGTATTTCGAATATTTTAATTAGTTATAGGCTTAATCAAAAATGAATAACTTTTATTGCCTGGTTCTATCATATATTTTGGTAATGGTCTTGCTCCCCAACTATTGTCACCTCCGACACCCATTTGTTTAAGATCTATATTAACACTAATAAAGTTTCGCTTTGGAAGATCAATTGGTTTTCGCTGTTTTTTAACCATTCTCTTCCTTGCACTTCCAGTTTCGCCAGGTTTTTTTTCCATTACACCGTCATCAAAATCTTCAATAGTATTGTTGTGAGCGCTAAAAGAAATAAACGGATCCCCAAAAATTTTCAATCCAATACCTTTTTCATCTTTTAACTCAACCCATTTAACATCTGTCCTGTATCCATTTTCCTGAGGCCTAGAATATTCATATCCAAGATCCTCAACATTCAAATTGTAGATTCCTTGGTATGCTGAACTTTTTCTATCAATGTAGTTTTCGTGAGGACCGCGCCCATACCAGGTCACATTTTTGAATTTTTTTGGTATTTGAATATTCATACCGAATCTAGGCATTTCAGCATCTACAAGGTTTCCGCCATAACTGAAATCATTTTGTACTTTTAATTCACCTTCACCATTTATCATAAATATTGTTTTGTATGACGAAGAAATATTATCCAAGTCATAAGCCACATTGACGACCACATTATTTTCAATTACTTTGTAATCAATACTGGATAAATTTCTTTTATGTGATGAGGTTTTCCATTCATTTGATCTAAGAGGTAAATTGTTTCCATAATCATTATCAATTGGTGCTCTCCAAAAATTTAAGTAAGGCGCCTTGTCAATAAACTCAACACCTGAAACAATGTAGTTTTCTAAATTTCCATTGACTTTATTGAAAACAAGTTTTACCTTATCATTTGAAATTTTTAAGAATTTTTCTTCATCAAAAACATTAAGCTCTTTATTGGATTTTGACAAACTATTCCCAGAGTAAATTTTTTTTATTTCAAGTTGTTCACTATGCAATGGATGATCAGAGGGTATCAAGTTTTTTTCATCAATTTGATATGTATTTATATTTAAATAGATATCAGAATCTATTTCTTGATTATAAATTTTACTTAATAATTCTTTTGAAAACGGAATTTTAATAATTTTAGAACTCTGAGGGCTTAAATCAATATTTAAACTTTTCGATTCAATAATTTTTCCATCTATCAAAATTTGAAAATTAAAATCAAAAGAACCAAGATCCGTAAAAAAA
>MDTC01010688.1_pt1 | contig 12383 bp, 10 predicted proteins | sample 811181 | NCBI WGS metagenome assembly MDTC01 (sample SAMN05326644, study PRJNA326480) | marine metagenome | isolation source: seawater | place: Pacific Ocean: North | collected 2011
ACCATCAGGTACTATGCATGGATTGATGAGAGTTAGAGCATTTACTCAAGATGATGGCCATATTTTTTGCACTGAGAATCAAATAGAGTCTGAAACAGGATTATTTATAGAGTTCTTATCAAGCTTATATGCTGAGCTAGGGTTTAAAGATTTTGATATCAAATTATCAACGAGACCTGAGATGAGAGTTGGCACAGACAAGATTTGGGATAAGGCTGAGAAAGCACTCGAAGCAGCAATCAACAATTTAGGTTATCCATATAGAATTGATGAAGGTGATGGGGCGTTTTATGGGCCCAAGTTAGATTTTGTTCTTACTGATGCAATAGGAAGAGAATGGCAGTGTGGTACCTTTCAATTAGATTTCAATTTAGCTGAAAGATTGGATGCTCAATATGTAGGTGAAGATGGTAAAAAACATAATCCTGTGATGATTCATAGAGCCGTCTTGGGGTCTTTTGAGAGGTTTATAGGTATTCTTATTGAAAATTATGCAGGTAAATTCCCATTCTGGCTTGCTCCTCAACAAGTCGTGATAGCTTCTATTATCTCTGATGTTAACGATTACTCTGTTGAAATTATGAATCTTCTAAAAAAACAGGGTATTAGGGCTGAAGTAGATCTTAGGAATGAAAAAATCAGTTACAAAGTTAGAGAACATAGCTCAAAAAAAGTACCAATTATTCTTGCAATTGGTAAAAATGAAATGAAAGACAAAACTGTTTCAATAAGAAGAATAGGCAGCAAAGATACAAATATTTTAAAGTTAGATGAAGCTATTCAAGAAATCAGTAAAGAAAATAGAGCATAAATCACATGGTTGCTAAGATATTTATATTACCAATTCGATTTTATCGATATTTTATATCTCCACTTTTCCCACCCACTTGCAGGTTTCAACCAACATGTTCTCAATATGCGATAGAAGTTATAACAAAAGAAGGTATTATAAAAGGAACCTCTCTTGCAATAAAAAGAATTTCAAAATGCCATCCATGGCATAAATAAAATAAATAATACTTATTAATAATTATAAATAACATATATAACTTATGTATATTTATTTTGTAGTTAACTTTTATGATGATATAGTTACTTCAGATCACAAGTTCAATAAAGCCAGATTAGGGGGGTTAATATGAACAATTTTTTAAAGCTTACATTTAGTTTTTGTGCCTGCTTTTCTTTAATTTTCTCAATGGATGTTATTTCACAGGAAGTTGAAGAAGTTGTTGTTACAGCTACTAAGAAAGAAAAATCAATACAAGACTTAGCTGTTTCTGTTGAAGCATTCACAGCTGAATCAATCGACACTAACATGATTGATGACTTCAGTGATTTAGCTGAAGTAGTGCCTGGTTTAATATCAGATAAAGCTATCGGTTCCGGAGCCTCATACTCTATGAGAGGTGTGGGTTCGTATGGTGTTGGTGCTGCTGTTGTAGGATCACTTGTTGTTTCAATGAATGGCCATGAGTACGGCAGTTCATCTATCGCTGAGATTGGTTTTCACGATTTAGAAAGAATAGAGGTCTTAAAAGGCCCTCAAGGAACATTGAACGGACGTAATGCTGTTCAAGGTTTAGTGAATGTTATTACTGCAAGACCAACTTCAGAATGGGAAGGATCATTTGATGTTGCTGCAGGTAACTATAATTCTTCTAGAACTAATTTAATGTTAAATATGCCTTTTACCGATAAAATAGGCGCAAGATTGGCATACACTACATTTGAAAGAGATGGAACGATCGAAAATATCCATACTGGAAATGACATTGATGGTAGAGATCAATATGGATTAAGGCTATCTGTTGATTTTGATATTTCAGACGATACAGTTCTTCAATTTACTCATGATAGATCAGAGAGTGATGATAATAGACAAAATATAGGAATTATAGTTTGTGCTTCTCATCCAGTATTTGGTTGTGACCCTTTCCAAACTGGAACTTTTGGTCAGCCTGCTGATACAAGAGGAAGTACAGCTGCAATATTTAACTTTATTGCTGGCTTAAATAGTACTGCTGATAATAATTCATATGCAGGTGTAACGGTTTTAAATTCTCTTGAAAAAGTTAATATAAATAGAGATCCAGAACATAAGCAAACATTTGAAATGACAACTCTTGAGCTTAAGCATGATATTAATGACAATTATCAACTTATTGCCAAAGCTTCTTACTCTACAAGAGATTACTATCACATGGGTGATAATGACTACTCTGTAGCTGTTCAAAAATTTCCTGGACTTTTCCCAGCTGGACATCCAGCAGCAGCAATTCCTATGCAATGGGTTGGTTGCTTTGGTGGTATAAAAGGCTCTGGTTTTTGCGAAACAATTGATTCAGACAGAACATATGAATTTGCAAACGTAGAATCTGAAACGAGACAGGCTGAAGTTTCTATAATTTCTGATTTAGATGGTCCTATTAATTTTGTTGTTGGCGCATATCATTATGATTACACAACAACAAATGTTTACCAGGTTCAAACTGCATCTTGGAACTTAATTTCTGATGGTGCATTACATCCATATAACGCAACTTTATTTGGCGGCGCTTTAACAGGTTCAGGATCAACTGACTTCTTTGTTCCTTGGGCACTATCAGGATTTAATGCAGCTTTACTACCTGTTCTTTTAAATGGCTATACAACGCCAACACCTATTCAAGGTTTTATAAATGAAGATCATGTTAGACAAAAATCATTTGCTATCATGGGTGAGGTTTATTACGATCTTTCTGAAGATACCATGCTTACTATGGGTCTTAGATATAATGATGATGTTGTTAAAGATAGTGTTGCTTCGTGTTTAACATTCTTTAGTTGTCCTAATTATCCAGCATCTGCAAAGGCTTCTGGTGAGTATGGCTTCTTCCCAACACAAGTTGTAGAAACTGATGATGCTCTTGGTTATAAGCTTGCTATTCAGCATAATTTAGACGATAACCAAATGGTTTATGCTAGTTACACTACTGCTACAAAAGCTGGTGGTAATAATCCTAACTCAACTGGAACACCAGATCCATATGATCAAGAAGAAACTGCTGTACTTGAGATAGGTACAAAAAGTATTTTGCTTGATGGGGCAATGTTATTTAATGCAGCATTATTCCAAAATACAACTGATGGAATGTTAATTTCTTCAATTGTTAATGCTGGTTCTAGAAACGTTAATACAGACGCTGAAATAACTGGTTTCGAAGGTAATTTATTATTTTTTGTGAATGAATCAACAAGCATTGACTTTACATGGTTAAAAGTTGATACAGAAATCACTGAATTAAGTCTTATTAATCCGGTAAACATTTTAAATGCGAGCTCTGGATTTGGTAATAGAATTAACCTAGATCCTCAAGGAGCCTTGGCTTTGACCACAACTGATTTAGGTAATGTATTAAAGTCAGCTGGTTATATGTGTACTCTTCCATTTAACCCGCTTGGTGGAGTTGCATGTCCAACCGCAGGCCTTGGTACCCCTGTTGATGTTGCTGGTAATCAATTACCACAATCACCTGAATTATCGTATAGCTTAGGCTTAAATAAAGACTTTTCTACTGATAATGGTATAACTTCTGCCAGATTGGTATATAGATATATGGGTGAAAGAGAAGGTGATGTTTATAATCAAGATACTACTAGAGTTCCTGAGCATAAGTTCTGGGATGCATCAGTAACTTATCGTCCAAATGGAGGAGATTGGTATCTTAAATTAGAAGCTAAAAACCTTGCAGATGATAAATATGTTGGTTCTTGGTATGCCGCATCAGGACTTCAGGGTGGTGCAAAGTTTGCAACTATCACAGATCCTAGAACATGGGGTATTGCTTTTGGTACGACATTCTAAGATTATTTAAATCTTATAAAAAGGCTGGTTTATCCAGCCTTTTTTAATTAAAATGTCTTTTGATTAATAACGTATTATAAGCGTGGGGGTTATTCATGTTTAAAGATAAAATAAATAGTAGATTATTTCTTATTTCAATTTTAACTTTTTCCTTCTCATTTTCTGCATTTGCACAAGAGGTTGAAGAGGTTGTAGTTACTGCAACTAAGAAAGAGGAGTCAACTCAAGATATCGCTATATCAGTTGAAGCTTTCACTTCAGATATGCTTGCTGCAGAGCAAATATATGATCTTTCAGATTTAACTGAGGTTGTTCCTGGCTTTGGGTTTGGGAAAGGCATTGGATCAGGTTCAGCATTTTCTATGCGAGGAATTGGATCATATGGTATTGGTGCAGCAGTAGTTTCATCTCTAGTAACAAATATGAATGGCCATAGTGTTGGAACTGGGCAATTTGTAGACCTAGGATTTATGGATATTGAAAGGATTGAGGTTCTAAAAGGACCACAAGGTACCTTAAATGGAAGAAACTCTGTTCAAGGTGTTATCAATCTTATTACCAAAAGACCAACTTCAGAACTAGGGGGTTATGTAGATGTAGAAGGTGGTAATTTTGGAAGATCTTTAATTAAAGGAGCTATTAATATACCAATTTCAGATAGCATTAATTCAAGAATAGCCTTTATGTCAAATCAAAGAGATGGAATGGTTCATAATGCTAATACAGGCAATGATTATGATGATAGAAATGATGTGGGACTTAGATTTTCTTTAGATTGGAATTTAAGCGATACAACTGATCTTAAGTTCACTTATTCAGGTCAAAAGAGTGATGATAGTAGACCTCAAGAGGAAGTTTCTTTCTGTGCACAAGATCAATTTTTTGGTTGTTCACCATATTCAAGAGGTGGAATTAATCAAGCTGCTGATACCAGAGGACATGTTGCAGGATTATTTGGTTTTTATTCTTTGATAGATCCAGGCACTATTGTTAATAAATATGGCCCATCTCTAGCAGGTGGTTTTGATACGTTGTATTTAGATAGAGAACCAACACATTATCAAGAATCAGAAGTTACCAACTTAGAGCTAACACATGATTTAACAGATGATGTTCAAATGATTGTTAAATACACCTATTCAACAAGAGATTTTCATCAAATGAATGATAATGATGGAAGTATTTCAAATGTTCCATTGTTGGGTGTTGGAGCAGCATTAGGATTGCCACCAATTGAAGCAACTGTTTGTTATGGTGGCGAAAATCAATTTTGTGAAATGTCTAACTCTGATAGAACCTATGATTTTTCTGATGTAGAAACAGAAAACAAACAAGCAGAAGTGAACTTTGTTTCAAATTATGATGATTCGTTTAATTATACATTTGGATACTATTGGTATGATGATACTACTGATAATGAGTATAGAGTTCAAACAATGGGTACCCAGCTAATTGGTGACTTTGGAGCCCATCCATACGCACCAGTTCTCTTTGGATTAACTGGATTAGATTATTCAAGTAAGGGTGGTTTTGCATTTTATGATCAACTCTTGCGTTTAATGGCAGTAATTCCAAGCGTTCAACAAGTTCAAGCTGGTTTAATTACTGATCCTACTACAGTAGCAGGTATTTTAGGTGCTTATGGAACAATTGTTGGAACAATTAATGCAATGCCTGACATGACAGTACCTGTTGATTTAAGAGGCACATTAAGTGATCAGCACGTTAGAACAAAATCTCAAGCACTTTATGGTGAGATGTATTTTGACCTAAATGAAGACACTATGCTTACTATTGGTGCAAGATATGATGACTTCTTGGTAGATAGTTCAAACTTTAATGACTTGGTTGGAAGAGGTTATGTAGCTCGAGGAGGAAATGCATACGCGAATCCAAGAGATATTCCTGGAATGCTGCAAAAAAGAACTGTAACAGACACATCATCATCATATAAGCTGGCATTACAGCATTATTTAAGTGAAGATGTCATGGTTTATGGTAGTTATACAACTGCAACCAAAGCTGGAGGCGTCAATGCTGGATCAAGTTCAAGCACTTATGATCCTGAAGAAACAGCTGTTTTAGACTTTGGTTTAAAAGGTATTTTTCTTGATGGCGCAATGTTGCTAAATATGAATGTTTTTAGTAATGATAATAAAGGTATGTTGCTTGCTGCTATTGTTGATGATGCAAGTATCAATTATAACCTTGATGCAGAAATCACTGGCTTTGAAGGATTTATGTCATTTTTCCCATCTGAAACTACACAGATTCAATTTAGTTGGCTTGCAATTGATAATGAAATAACTTCAGATACTAGTATTATTAATTATCTTAATCCTGTAGGTGGTCAATTGGCTGCATATCTTGGGGCAGTTGATCCAAATGGAACAGGTGCAATTACTGGAGCAGCATTTTCTAATGGAGCGACTTTATTTAAATCTGGTGGATTTAATTGCTTAGCTCCCCAATTTGCTCCTGCAGCAGGACTTCCATGTCCAGCAGCACAAGGTGTGCCTACAAGCTTAAAAGGAAATCAGCTTCCAAATACTGCTGAATTAGAATACAGCCTTTCATTTACAAAGATTTTTACTACTAACAATGGTGAAACTTCTGCAAAATTATCCTACAGATATAGAGATGAATCTAATTCAAGTGCTTTTGCAGAGGAGAGAATGGCAATTCCATCAAATAAATATTTTGATATGCTTGTTAGATTTACGCCAAATGATAGTGATTGGTATGTAGCTCTATATGGTAAAAATATAGCAGATGATAGACAATTACAGTTTTTAAGAACAGCTAGTAATTTGCAAGGTGGGCAGCTTTATGGCTCCTTTTCTGATCCTAGAACATGGGGCTTACAATTCGGATTTGAATTTTAATTAGCTTCAAATTATCTAAGCCCAGTGTGATGCTGGGCTTTTTTTTACTTATACTAATATTATGAAACCACTTCCATACGTTCATAAAACTATAAAAGTCACAGAAGATATGTGTGACCATAATGGTCATATGAACGTGAACTACTATTACAAACTCTTCGATAGTACTTACACCTCTTTTTATATTGATGAACTAGACTTCGGCGAAGAATATATTAAAAGTGGCTTTTCCACATTTACTTTAGAGGATAACATTAGATATCTAAAGGAATTTAGATTGAATGAATCTGTTTATCCTTCATTTATATTATGCAAAGTTAATAAAAAATTAATGCATTTTGTAGGAGTCCTTCAAAATAAAGATTTAGAAATTGCAGCAATTTTTGAAACTGTATTAGGACATATAGATCTTGAAAAGAGAAAAATTGTTGATTTTCCAAATGAAAAGTTTCAATATATTCTAAATGTATGTACTCAGCAAAATAGAAATGCAGATATTCCATTTAAAGTTAAACTCCATATAAAAGATATAGATGCGTAATTTTTTATTGTTATCAGTTTTTTTTACGTCAATATCTGCTTTAGGCTATGAATTTAGTGTAATGACTTATAATACTCAAAATCTTTTTGATACCCTTGATGACCCAAAAAAAAATGATAAAGCATATTTACCAATTGAACTAAAACAATCTAAGAAGCATACCGATTCTTGTAAATATATTAGGGTTAAATCTTGGAAAGATGAATGTCTAAATCTTGATTGGGATGATGCTACTAAGAATGCGAAATTAGCAAACTTAGCTACTGAAATTCTAAAATATGACAACTCAGGTCCTGATATCTTGGCACTTCAGGAGGTAGAGAATTTAAACATACTAACCCAACTATTTGAACTGCTTGAACCATTTGGCTATAAAGATTTTACGTTAATAGAGGGTAAGGATTATAGAGGAATCGATACAGCATTTATTACTAAATTCAAGATCAAAGATCCTAAATTACATTACATCTCTTTTACAGGAAAAAATATAAATAAAAAAACAAGACCAATTCTAGAAATAACACTTAACATTAATAATAAAAAAATAAAGATTTATAACGTTCACTTTCCTGCTGGATATCATGATGTTTCAATGAGAATTGATTCATTGAATGTATTGAAGGACTTGTTAAAAACTCACGAATATCCCTCTATAGCTCTTGGTGATTTTAATATTAATAGTAAAGAGGATAAAAAATTAGATATATATAAATCACAAGAAGTTAATTGGAGCATCGCTCATTTAAATGGATGCAATGAATGCAAAGGAACTTATTATTACGGCTATGAAAGTAATTGGAGTTTCTTAGACTCAATTTTTCTATCAAAGGATAGAGATATCAAGTATATCCCAGATAGTATTGATATTCATGCAACTGCTACCAATTCACACATTGATACAGGAAGACCAGTAAAGTTTAACCCTAAAAGCAAATTAGGAGTTTCTGATCATTTTCCTCTGGTTGCAAAATTTATAATAAATTAATTAACTTTAACTATCATGACAAGAACATTCTAATTCTTGACACGTGCGATAATTTTTAAAATGTGAATATGCAACAAGCATCGAACCAATAAGAGTCATTACCTGTTCTCCAATTTCACCAAACAATCTCTCACCTGTTATAACTGCAAGCATAAGAATTGATAAACCAAGAATACCAGTAATTAGAAAATAAACAGTTTTATGATTTCTATAACCCATTATTAAAGCAAGTGAGCTGATAGGTAAAGCTAGCATTAAAATTACATAATGCACCAGCTCACTATCAATAGAAAATACAGATATTCCAACTGAAAAAATTAGAAGTGCGGGCGCAAAAAAACAGTGAATAACGCAAATTGCTGATAAGCTCATTGCTAATTTATCTGATATATATGAGTTTTTAAACAATTATTGTCTCCAGCCGCCTCTATCAAATATTCTAAGGTATGTAAGCTGATCGTGATCAGAGTCATTAACAACTTTACAGTAATCACCGGATTCAACTAACACAACATCTCCGGCAGAAAGTTCATAAGAATCTTTGTGCTCAATGCCAAAAGAGGGATTTGATCCATGACCTTCATCAGAGTTCATGTATTCAACAATTTCCATAGTTCCTCTTCCATTTGTAATGATATAAACTACATCAGAATCTATTAGCTTATGGCCTAATGTTGATTTACCTGGCTGGATCACAGTTTTACTAGCAATAATTCTTTGAAGCAGGTCATTTGACCAAACAGTATAATCATCTGTAACTTTTTGAGGTGATCCCCCAATTCTAAAATTTGTATATTTCTTAGCCATAATAGATTCCTTCGGATATTAATTATAAGTATTTGCTATGAATATACTAGTATATATTTAATAAGGGTGTTGTTATTAACTATAATTTAATATACTTAATGAATCATTTTAGAAATAGAGGAGCATAATAAATGAGTAAAACTTATACTAATCCAGAAACAATAGGTCTTCATGCCGGGTGGAGAAAAGACGACAGTACAAACTCGGTAGCAGTGCCAATTCATCAGACATCAAGTTTCCAATTTGATGATTGTGATCATGCAGCAAATTTATTTGCTCTATCAGAACTTGGTAATATATATTCAAGGATAATGAACCCAACCTGTGCAGTTCTTGAGGACAGAATTGCTGCCTTAGAAGGAGGGGTTGGAGCACTTGCAGTAGCATCTGGTCAGGCTGCCTCAGCTTATGCGATCCAAAATATCGCAAAAAAAGGAGATAATATTGTGGCTTCCTCGCATTTATATGGAGGCACTTATAACCAATTTAAAAATCCTATGTCAGATATGGGCATTGAGGTTAGATTTGTAGATCCTGCAGATCCAAATAATTTCCTTGAAGCAACAGATGAAAATACTAGAGCATATTATGGAGAAGTTCTCCCAAATCCTAGTTTTGAAGTCTTTCCAATTAGTGAAGTTGCTGAAATAGGAAGACCTCTTGGAATTCCTCTAATTGTAGACAACACCGCAGCTCCAGTAATATGCAAACCATTTGATCATGGAGCGGCAGTATTAATTCATTCAACAACTAAGTTTATTGGTGGTCATGGAACATCAATAGGTGGAATTATTGTAGATAGTGGAAATTTTGATTGGGAAGCATTTCCAGACAGACAACCAGCATTAAATAATCCTGACCCATCATACGGAGGAGCTGTTTGGACTGAAGCTGTTAAACCTTTAGGACCAATTGCTTATATTCTTAAAGCAAGGACAACAATCTTAAGAGATATGGGGGCTGCAATGAGTCCATTTAATGCCTTCATGTTTATACAAGGTCTTGAAACTTTAGCCTTAAGAATGAGAGAACATTCGGCAAATGCAGAAATAATTGCAAAATACTTATCCGACCATGATTCAGTTGAAAGAGTTATATATCCTTCAGTAATGGACGGATATGCAAAAGAAAGAGCTGAAAAGTATCTTTCAAGAGGAAACGGTGGATTAATGGGTTTTGAAGTTAAAGGTGGAAGAGAATCAGGTGAAAAATTTATTAATGCTTTGGAGATGGTATATCACGTTGCAAACATTGGAGATTCAAGAAGTCTTGCAATTCATCCAGGTAGCACAACACATAGCCAACTTTCAGAAGAGGAACTTCTGTCAGCAGGAATCACTCCAGGTTTTGTTAGGCTGTCTATAGGACTTGAACATCCTGATGATATTATTGCTGATTTCGAGCAAGCCTTATCGAAGATATAATATATTTTGAGCCAAGAATTAATAACTTACATAGTTCTTGGCTCACTTGAAAGATTAAAAGGCCTTAAACTACCATCCCCCTCTAATAATGAGGAATATATATTAGCTAATTTTTCTAAAAATAAATCTTTTGTAGAATCCATAGATAGTCTTGTATTTAGTTCAAAAGGCGACCTTGTAGTTTTTCTCCCTCCATCAGCATTTCCAAATTCTAAATCGAAAAAAATTTTAAAGAAAATTTCTATGATTGATCAGTCTTCTTGGGGATGGTTTCAATACGATGAAAGAAAAAATGATTTTATACAAAATTTAAAGAAAATATCATCCGCGATGAGAAGTATCCCCAATATAGAACAAGGTATATACTTTAGTAAAAGATTATATTTTTCGGTTGGTGGTATTGGAAAATTTGGCGTGTCTCCATTTAAAGAGATCTCAAAGAGATTTTATTCTAGAATTGATCCACAAAATCCTCTTCCAGCTCTTATAATAAGATCTAAAAATTTAGACCTATTTCAAAAATGAATGTTGAATCTCTTATAGAAGCTAAAAATATAGCTTATACGATTAATGGAAATAAGCTTTTTCATAATCTGTCTTTCACCCTCAATAAGGGTGAGGTATTAAGGATATGTGGCTCAAACGGATCAGGAAAATCTACCTTAATAAGAATTATTTTAGGTATAACAAAACAAACTAAGGGTAAAATCACTACTCAAAATACTTGCAATGTTTCATACTTAGGACACAAGAATGCTTTAAAGAATTATCTTTCTGTTTCTGATAATTTAATAATTCAAGAATTAAATCATCACAAGGGACTTAATGATGCTCTTGAGAAACTTGATCTTAAAAATTTTTTAGATGTTACTGTTGGTAATTTGTCTTATGGACAACAAAAAAAATTAGCCTTGTTAAGAGTTTTTTTAAATGAATCTAATTTAATAATTTTGGATGAGCCTTTTGTTGGCCTAGACTCCACAGCATTTAATATTGTGCAATATTTTTTAATTAAAGAAATCAATATAGGTAAAGCATTAATCTTTACATCGCATATTGATTGCAGTATTGAATCGAAAATACTTGATTTACGATAATTATGAAAATATTTTATTTAGAATATTTAAAACTTAGGAAGAAGACAAGAAACTGGCTTGGACCAATCTTGATATTTATTCTTATTATGGTTGCATATCCCTTAACTATAGAATTCCTTGATAATGATCTTGAAAAAGGTTTTTATTCTTTGTTATGGATTTCAATTCTCTTATCTATGATGCTCGCAACTGAGGAAATATTTTTAGAGGACTATAATGATGGATCTCTTGAACAAATAATTATAACAGCATCATCATTTCCAATTCTCATAGCAAAGAAAGCATTTATGTATTGGTTAATGATTGGCATACCAATTTCTGTCTTGAGTTTTTTATTTTCATTGGGCATAACACAAAACCTTATCTTGAGTTTATATATATTACCTTTGACTATGATCTGTTCTTATATCTTTTTAAACTTATTTATTTTTGGAAGTGCACTTAGTTTAAATAAAGGATCTGTACTCGGAGCGATAATAACAATGCCCCTAGCTCTTCCTGTTCTAATAGTTCTAGGAAAAAGCATAATAGCATTTCAATTTGGTATAAATTATCTCGAGTTTTTGCTCTTATTATTAGGTTGCTTATCTATTATAATTACTACGGTACCTTTTATAGTATCTTACGTAATTAAAGCTCACTTAGAGTAATTTTTACATCAGCACACGTTAAAAAAAGTGATTAAAAAGTTTATACATCAATTTGCTTCTCCAAAGACCTATTTATTTCAAGTTAATAGGGCATATAAATATATTTTTTACTTTTCACTAGCTATTTATATATTTTCCTTAACATGG
>MDTC01088021.1_pt1 | contig 12382 bp, 3 predicted proteins | sample 811181 | NCBI WGS metagenome assembly MDTC01 (sample SAMN05326644, study PRJNA326480) | marine metagenome | isolation source: seawater | place: Pacific Ocean: North | collected 2011
CAATAAATCTGTATTTACGACTGCCCATGTTAGACCGCCTGTGTTACCAGACTGAGCTGATAGAAAATAACCATCAGTTGGAGAGTTAGAAACTTTAAGATTAGCTTCATCTACAACATCATCTGCAATAGTTAAAGCTGTTGCTCCTGTGACTTCTCCTGTGTGAGTAGCATTAGTTGTTTTAGCTGTGTTAGCTGCTATTTCTGTGTTAATAGAGTTAGCAAGTTTATCTGCTGTTACTGCGTCATCAGCTATCTTATCTGTTACTACAGCATCGTTAGCTATCTTGGCTGTAATTACAGCATCAGTAGCTATCTTAGCTGTAACAACTGATCCATTTTGTAGAATTGCACTTGTTACTGTGTTGTTACTTGGTGTACCTATGTTTACAGTACTACCTATAACTACAGCATGATAAGTGTCACCTGTTGCTGGAGCAGCTCCTAACTTTATTGTACTACCATCTAAAGCAAATCCTTCTGATGGTGTTGATGTACCAGAGTTAGGTTTCTGTACGACACCATTAATAACAAGCAATACTTGCTCTGCATTAGTAGGTGCGTTAGTTAAAGTAAAGTTTTGTGTTGTGCCATCAAATGCTGGACTAAGTGTAGAGATAAAGAAGTTACCTATAGATTGTACTTCTTCCCATGCGGTGTTTGTCCCATTATATACGAGCATTTTACCTGTGCCAGTATTAAAGAATAAATCACCATTATCAAGGTTAGTTGTAGGATTCGACGAACCAACTCTATATCTTTCTGCGAAGTCATTTATATCTCCACTAAGACTTACTAGATCATCTTCGTTTAGTGTAGCTTTGTGGTAAGTATAGTTTTGTCCACTTCCTGTAGAAGTTACAAGAAAACGTACACCATTAGACACAGTTGTACTGTTAAAGTTAGATGCAATGCCTGTAATATTAACTGTAGTACCACCTACTGTTTGACCAGAAGCTGTACCACTACTGCTAACTGCTAATCCGCCTGCATCAGCAATACTGATTACGACACCAGCTGCTGGCTGTGTGTTTGGAAATGACTGTTCGTTTGCAATAGCTTCAAAACCACCAAGCGGTGCAAGCTGTGCAGCAACATAGTCTACCACAGCTCCGGATGTTGGAAAACTGGCATCACTATCTGATATAGTAGTTTGCTTTGTTAATCCGTCTATCTGGTTAAGATCAGCTATGTCAGCTGTTAGAGCTGTACTGTCAGCAAGTTTAGATGCTGTACCTGATTGCATACCAGCAAGAGTTTTTAGTTCTGAGTCAGCAATCTTTCCTACAGTAACAGCATCATCAGCTATATCAGTTGTAACAATTGTACTATCTGGTATGTTAGCACTTGCTATGCTTATATCTGTAGGTAATGTACCACTACTCAACTTTGCCATTGTTACAGCATTGTCTGCTATCTTAACTGTAGTAACTGCATCGTTGACTAATTCAGATGTGCCAATAGCGTCATCAGCTACTTTAGCATTAGTTATAGCATTAGTTGCTATTGCTATTGCACCTACACTACCATCTACAAGTTCATTAGCTCCGACAGAATCATCTGCCATCTTAGCTTGAGTAATAGCATTATCTATTATTTTAGCGTTGGTTACAGCATTATCTGCAATCTTGTCTACTGTAATACTTGTATTAGCTATTTTAACTGTATTTACAGCTGAATCGGCTAGCTTAGCATTAGTTACTTGTGCATTAGCAATATGTGCAGTATCTATACTACCATCTACATAGTGCTCACTGTCGATAGAATCATCAGCTATTTTAGCACCAGTTACTGCGTCAGCTCCTAGTTTAGCATTAGTAACTTGTAAGTTTGCTATATGTGCTGTATCTATAGATCCGTCAACATAATGTTCTGAATCTATAGAATCGTCAGCTATTTTTGTACCGTTAACTGCATCGCCTGCAATCATGCCTGTAGCAACAGTACCAGTATCTCCTGTAGTGACAACGGTACCAGTTACGTTAGGTAAAGTTATAGTATTAGGTTGTGTAGGATCTGCTACTGTTAGTGTAGTTTCATTATTGTTACTAGTAGCTCCTTCAAATACTATGTCAGCATCTTCGCCTAAGTTAAAGTTACCTATCATAGATCCACCAAGATTATTAATAAATCTTTGGTTTACCTCTTGTGTAACAAACAAGTTCTGTGTGAAGTTGTCGTTTAGATCTTCTGACTTGATAGCTGATCCAGCATAAAATGTTGCTGTTAGGTCGTCAATACCGGTTTCTCTAAATATTCTGATTTTAACTCCATTAGCTGGAGCAGTATTAAATTGTAACGTGGTTGCATTAGGCAAGGTAAATGCCGTAGTCGCCACACCATCGAGACTTGCTTTTATGTCCGAGGTCTTAAGATATGGAAATGTGAAAGAGTACGTTGTTGTACTATTATTACCTGTAAATTCGTTCTGTGTAACAGCACTCATTTTTAGTTACCGTAATTAATTAATTGTCGTGTTTTTTGATCCCTCTGTTGTAAATTGGCGGCTTCGTCTACGTTACCAACTTTCATTTCTTCTCTTGCAAGTTGAGCGTTGATAATAGACTGTTCAATATTAGGATTCTCGCTAAGGTATCTAGCCTCTGCAAGTTTTTGAGCCTCACGTATTATCATGTTTAGCTCTTGGTGTATAGGTAGTAATTCAGTTTTGAGTTTGATTCTATCGTCAGCTCTTCTCATTTGAGATCTTCTGAACTTACGTAAAGATTCTATTTCTTTCTGATACCTTTTATTATTCATTAGACGTTCAACCTGTTTAAATAACTGTTGTTCACCTATGTATTTATTTATCTGTTCTCTGTCTTCTGGCTTCCATTCGTATGATCCAGTGCTATCCATCTTTAACATGCTGAGACCGTCATAACGTATGTCACGTAAGAATACACGCCATGGTTCATTTGTACCACTAACCTTGACAGGACTGAGTGCATTAAGTGCACGTAGTACTGGGTTATCAATGTCGTTGAGTGCATTACCAGTCCATATATCTATCTGATCTGGTAGCATGTTTCTAAATCCGGGTAGTCTGTTAGCCACGAATGATTGTACTTCACCAGCTAAGTCTTTCTGTGCAGAATCTATAGCTTTAGCAAGTACACCTAAAGATCCACTCGCTGGTATCCAAGATGTCTGACCAGCTCCTAGCTGTGCCCATGCACGTTCGTTACCATTCAGTGCATCAAACAAAGGTTCTATCATAGTCAATGGTGACTCATTCAAGAATGTAGCACCGATAGTCCATGTAGCTTTAGATATAAAGTTCTCTAGCATATGCTCATCCATATCAGATGCGTAGTATGCAAGATCTCCCATTAATGTAAGTATGTGTTCTATACCAATCAAACCTTTATAACTATACCAGTTGTTACCGATACATATAGTCTTAGGTACATAACCCATCTCGTCTCTTTCTTTGTTACGCTTAGATGCGTTGTAGTGACCGTTACCTCTGATGTTACCACCCATTGCATAGCCCCATAATGTAGCTGTAAGCATGCTACTAAAAGCCTGTCTACCTACATACTCAGCTTGTATCTGTTTAAAGATAGCATCTGCAAATGGTTCTCTACTTGCGTCTATACCATGCTCCATAAGTGCTGCTGCTATATCGTCTGCTGATTTAGCATATATAGTTTTAGCATATTTATTGATACCCGGTATAAGACTAATAGGTGTCCAAGACAATGCAGCTTTTACATAGTTAGAGGCAGTACGTGGGAACGCTAATAACTCTTTCAGTATAGGATATGCTGTAGTAGCTTCTGTAAGATAACTAGCCACACCATCATCTAGGTTAAGCTGTATCTCACCAGTAAATGATTTAAGTACTTGGTCTTTAACCAGTCCATTTTCATCAAAGAAGTTATTGTAGTGCATCTTCTCAGCTTCAAAGATCTTCTCCCAGTCTGCATAACCAAACTCACTAAACACATCTTCATACGCTTTGACACGTGAGTAGTAATGTGCGTTGTGTGTGTTAGTAAATACGTCAGGAAATACCATAGCTGTCATACCATAGCGTAAACCTTTCATCTTAGACATCTGAGTTAGTGCAGCTGCTGTTTTAAGCTGATATGCTCTACCCCAGTTACCATCTTTTTCATATAACTTTGCAACATCTTCCATGATGTCCCAAGCTTTGTCAGTTTTAAATACATAATCTTTACGAAATGCACTTAACATAGCATTAGGATCTTGGTTAACTTTCTTCATCATTTCAAATGCGTCAGTTAATGCACGTCTGTTAGTTTCCCATACAGCACCATTGTAATAAATAGTTTTTAGTACATTATCCATGTCACCCCTTACAGCGTGACCTAGTACAGCTGTAATAGGTCTAAGTATAAGCTGTGAGCCATTACCTACACCAGCTCTAAATGCTGATATACCAGATAGCATGTTGTTGTATCTAACACCCCATGCACCCTTAGCAAACAAATTCATATTCTTAGGGTCAGGACTCTTGAGTAATCCTAGTGGTGTAATTTGATCTGCTGCCCATTTGTATAGTTTAGCAAGACTATCTACATCACCTTTAGTGTGTGCATATGCGTCAATTAGTGGACGTAAAGCATCAGGATTGACTTCTCTTAGTCGTTTTAGCTCTTTTGTAAACTTTAGGTTTTTAGCATGTATAGAGTTTTCTGCTACTTGAAACTCATCAAGCAATGTCTTTATACCCTCTTCCATTGTGCGTGGTGGCATCTGGTCAAACCAGTTTTTGTTACGTAGTGACCAACCAGATAGGTATTTGTTTAGTGCATACTCATCCATTAAAAATAGTAGCTTGTCAAGTACAACATCCATAGCTCTGTTATCATCTATGTATGGAGCCATGTCTGTAATTGACTGTGCAATAGTAGCAGCTTCTCTACCTAGAGTATCCATCACTCTACCAGATGATGCTGTTACTTCTCTACCTAAGAATCTGTCAACAAGATCACGCATAGCAAACGCTGCTGCTCTTGCCTGATCTTCGTTTATAACTTCTATCTTAAACTTACCTAACATTAGATTCTTAACATCTCTATCTTCCATAAAGAGTTTTCTAATGTCATCAACATTTTTTCCGGGATCTATAATATCCATGTAGATACCCCATGCTGCTGCGTTCATTTCTTTGGCACTAAATCTCACACCATCTACAATAGCATCAAATCTACCAGCCATTCTAGCAGCTTCTCCTACACCCATCACAGCATCACGACTTGTTGAACCTACCATAAGACCTTTACGTCTCATAGAATCTGTAATAATAGGTGCTGGATCTCCCTTAGATGTACCAGCTTTGATAGCTGTAGTATCTGCTATGTTACGTGCTACGTTACCGGGAGGTACACTTTGTTTTGCTTTTGCTGCATCATCAAGTACATCAGCATTTAAGTCAGGATCTAGTCCGTTAATATTAAGTTCTAACTGTTCGTAGTTGTTAGCAGTTTTTCTTTCAATAGCTGCCTGTGTCTCTACATCTTCTAAGTATTCATATCTACGGTAGTAGTCATCCATATTATCAATGTTAGCTAAAGATTCCTCTAATGCTATCTTTTCATTGATAAGCTGTTGTTCCATACCTCGACTTAGATTTGTATTACCTAGTGATAATAGTTCATCTATTTCAGCAATACGTATCAATTTGTCAGGATCACCACCCATGTTAATGTTAAGCTGCTTGTAAGCTTGTGCAGTATCATCTAGTGGTATCATCCAGTCCATGGTCTTGTGACCACCTTTGATGTCAAGAAATGCTCCAAGTACACTACCAAATATACTAAATGGTGCAGACTCTAACATGTTCTTACCCTTTCTTACACCGGGGCTGTCACTTGTAGTAGTCTGAAATAACTGTGGTAATGGTAGCCTACCCTTTGGTCCAAATGTATCAGGAAAGAATTGTACCAATGTATCAGTCAAAGTATCATCTTCACCGATGTCACTTAGACCTAAGATAGCAGCATCTCCTAATCCGTGTGCAGCCATACTAGCTGATAGCTTTGTAAACCAAGGCTTACTAAATAATGCACCACCAGCTAACTTAGTATTAAGCTGTCCTTGTATTGCGTTACCACTTATAATAGAAGGTAATACAATAGAAGATACACGTCTAATACCTTGATGAGTAGGATTGTCAAGCATTGTAGCTTTATCATACTTCTCATCTATTTTATTAAAGCCGGGTATAATAGTACCAGCTGCATCCATTACAAAGTCAGCTAAACCTAAACCGGGTGCAGATAGACCTTGAAATGTATTATCTAATCTTTTAAGTGGATTGTTAGCATCTATAGCATTTTGACGTTTGTTCTGCCTAACTTCAGCAGTAGACATACCAAAGTATTTCTGATTAAACTCTTCTTGTAATCTGTCTCTTTCGTCTCCTTTTTCATTCCACCATGTTTCATATTCATCTTTCATGGTAGTATGATTATCCTCTATAGATAAGTCTACAGAGCTATTACCAAATCTATACCCAAAAGGAGCAGGGTATACAGGTTGTGCTGATTTGGCTTTTTGTTCCTCTTCGACCATTTCGCCGGGAACGTATGTTTCTTCTTCCATTAGTTCTGTAGTCTTTCTCTATTTTTAGCGTTAAGTAGAAACTCCCATGCAGGCATATCAAACTGTGCTTCGATTGCATTTACACATACTTGTAAAGCTTTCTGATCGTTAGACATTCCGGCTGCTCTTGGACCTAATATCTGGTCGCACCATTTGTCAGCACCCCATTGCATGACTGCTTTCTTAGTTCTAGCATCTGCATCTACTGTGTTCTTCAGTGTATTTACAAAGTCTTCTTTCTGTACACCTTGTAGTACACTCTCATCCATTAACTTATTTAACAGAGCATTGTTTGTCTTACCTGTCTTAAGTAAATTGTATAAGTGTGTGTTGTTGATTGTAGGACTATTAGATCCCATATCAGCTGCAACTAAATCTACCAGTCCATTTACTCTTGACTGTCCTTTTGTATCACCTAGTGTAGCATCAATCTCAAAGCTAGATATGTTACCAAAGTTTTCTCCAGCAAATCGTGTAAATATGATTCTATTAGTTGCACCAGATTTACCTTGCTTTTGTCTAAATAAACCAGATCCACGGAATCCATCTTTGTCAAAGTTGACAAGAACACCGTTAACATATCCTAGCTGTTTATCTATAGACTCTTTAGCACGTGAATATCTTTCTTCCGGTGTACCATTACGATCAGCTGCATAGCGTGACAGTAACTCAGATCTCATGTAGTCAGCCATAGTAGACGCTGATGGACCAGCAGCTTTATCTAAAACTCCGTCCTTCTCTACTTCGTCTATTGTAGCATCTGTAATCTTTTTGATATGGTCATCTAGGTCTTCAAACTGTACACCTTGTGCCTGTGCAAGAGCATTTAGATCATCGTAGATAAATCCTATCTTCTGCTGCTCGTCAGGTAGTGCTGCCCATGCGTGATATACTAATCGCATGTCACCATTTTTATATGCCTGTACGATTGTAGAACTGAGTGTTTCAGCATTAATATACTGACTCTTAAATCCTAGACTACCAGCAAATAATTCTCTAGCATACTGATTACCATTAGATGCTTCCCAGTCTGCAAAAAATGCGTCAGGATTCTCTTTGTAGTATCCATCGTTCATTCTCTGCTGATACTTAAGTGCATCATTTTGCAATCTAGCTTTGTTTAGTGTCTCTTGATCTTTTGTTTTCTTTCTAAATCTTTCAGCAAAGTCATCAGCTAGCTCTTGTTTTAGATATGGAAACTTAGCAAGTATATGATTTTTAGGTGTATCTTTATCAGCACCGGGTATAAGATATCCGTCAGGACTCTCAGGTGTAACACCCATAACATGCTCTAGATATGTCTGAAAATCATTGTAGTTATCCATCTCACTCTTTGCCCATCCTACGATGTTAGCTCGAGTGTTAGGTACAATAGGTTTTGAGTATGTACCGTCTCGTTTCTGTATAGGTCTAGCATTAACACTAGCTATAGTATCTACAAACAATGCGTTCTTTCTATTGTAAAATGCTTTCTTTACATTTTCGTATTCAGCATCACTGCTAAAATCTGCACGTGTAAACTTTTCATTACTTATAGCTTTAATACGTTCACTAAAACCATTTATAACTTGTGTTTGTTTTTCATAATCGTCTCCAAGTGTAAACTGATTTTCAGCAGTAAAACCTTTTTGTCTATATAGATTTTGTAATTTAAGACCTAGCTCAGACTTAGGGTTTATACCATTCTGTTTCATCAACTCTTGTGCACGAAACTGATATAGACCTACAACTGATTTTTTATCTACAGGTATACCTTGCTGTTCAGCAAATTTTAAAAAGTCTCTCTCGAAACCATCAAAGTTTTTGACATGATTTAGATAAAATATTTCTCTAGTTACAGGGTTACGAGTTTCATTTACATTTGTCAAATAATCAAATGTTTGCTTATCATCTATGTTACCTGTTTTAAGATACTCTTGTATAGCATTAAATCGTTGCTGTGAAAAGTCAAGAAAGTCTACTTTACTTTTAGCTTTCTGATATACTTGGTTTATACTACCAACTGTACCATCAGCTAACTCACTTTCATACTCAGCTATACCAGCTTCTGTCTGAAAATAATCTATAGCATTTCCGATTGCTTTTTGTACATTAGCAGCAAGCGTAGGGGATAACTTCCCCCACATCTTTGCTAGTTCTTGCTGTTCTTTTATCTTGACCTTAAAGTTATTCTGCTGTGTTATGTTATTACGCTTCAGTGCGTCAGCTCGTAACTTCTCAGGTGTTTCTACTTCTATTTGCCGTACAAGTTTTCTGTTAGCTTCTGCTGCTTTAGCAGCTCTATCGAGACCTGTACCGTAAGATGCATCAAATAGTTTTTGTTCTTGTTTTCGTTTTTCTAAAGCTTGAGTCTGTGTCTGCGATTGAATCTGCATGGCTCGTAAGCCGTCGTCAAGTTTAGGTATTGCTTTACTTCCCCGAGCGTACTTGGTTAAGTATTTCTTTGTTGCCATTAGCTGCTGTTATAAATATTTGTAATGGATTTTGTATTGTTTGCAAACATGGTACCAACTGTACCAGCTATACTACTAATTGTTGTACCCCATACCTGTGCAGATGCAGCTGATGGTGATACCATAGCTCCTCTGATAGGCTCAGGTCCAAAGTCATAATCTTCAAATACTCTTGGGTATAAGAATGTAGCTTGTGGTGTTGGTAATGGTGCAATAGGTTCTGGTAGTTCGCCGGGGTCTAACATCTTAGCTGCATATGCGTTAAGATCTTGTACCGTACGTTGTGTACCTATAGATTGTAATGCACTTCGTGATGCTGCTGTAGCATTGTCAAGAGATAAGTCAAGTAAAGATAAAGCTGTAGATGCTTTTAATGCTGCTACGCTTTTTCTTTTTTCTACTGTTCTACCTGTTTGACCTCGTGCTCTGATAGCACCTTCAGCTTCTATAGCTTCTAGGTACGCATCATTTTTTTGATATCTGTTTTCTGTTTCTATTTCTCGTAGCTGACGTCTCTCATCCATACGAGCAGATCTTTCATTATCTGCATTAATACCAAGCTGATTATAAAATATATCTTCAGACTTTTGATACATACGATCGTTTAGATCTTGCTCTCTGTCACGTATCTGTAAATTGTAATTATAGGTACGTAAGTTTGCTGCATCTTTATGTGCTGCGATTAGACCTTCTTGTCTAGCTCTCTCTTCTATTTCTTGTACAGCATAGTCACGTTTAGCAATAGCTGACTGCTTTGCCATTTCCCATGCTTCTACGTCGTATTGATACTGAGCTTCGGTTGCAGCATTTTGTGTATTAGCAGCATTTTTAGCTGCTTTATCTTGCTTTCTTCCAGAGTATAACTGTAAGCCAAGCCCTACTACCGGGGCTATAAATTGTAGCATTATGTTCTCCTGTAAAATCTAGGTGCGTATATTCCTTCCCACATCATAGAGTTTAGAGAGACAGGGAACGGTGAATCGTTAAATAACCGTAATGTAAAGTTATCTGTTTTTTGGTGTATAGGTAATGTAAATATAGTATGATCTGATACAGCAATATCATTAGCTAAATAATCATCAGCCATGATAACTGGATTTAGATTATACCACTCATCAATGTATATAAGTATAGCAACACCGTTACCGGGTGCAGAGCTAAATGTAATTTTAGGTAGTGCACCAGTTCTGTCAACTGTAAATGCTGTAGTTACCACATTATTTAATTTAACTTTGATCTGGTCATCATCTATATAATTTATATCTTCATTAATCCAAGGAAATACTGTAGTAGATCCATCACCTGTATATTCTTTTTTACCTTGACGTATACCTTTTGATCTTAATTTAAAACCCATAACTCCTGACAATCCTACAGCAAACTTCATACGAGCTATTGTAAGATTAGCAGTAAAATCACTACGTTTCATTTCTTGATCTATTTTATAGTAAGTCTTAGGCAATATAACATCAAAGTCAAACTTATATCCTACAATAACATCACTTGCTACACTTGTCAAGTTTTTAAATGGTACTTTAAAATATGTGTTACCACCTTCGACCACACGCTCTGGAGATATAGTAAATCCAGATTCAATAAATTGACCTGTAGCTGTAGTACCTTTAATAACTAGAACAGGTGTCAAGTTAGTAGCATCGTTGTATGGTATAAAACATTTAGAAAACTCACCAGCTGTATCAAATGTAACAGAGCTAGCTGTAGCATATAAATCTATACATGGATTTAGTTTCTGACCATCGTTGTTAACAATAATAGCATCGTCAGGACTCTGACTCAAGCTAGCTTTACTAAGTGTAAACTGTCCGCCCTGTTTTGTTACAGCAAAAAATTCGTCAGAGTCTGTTGCTATAGTTTGTACATTACCGGGTGCAAGCCAGTTAAACCATGTCTGTAATTTTATATCCTTACCTTCTGTATACTGTCTAAAGAAATATATGTATCTTGTACTCTGTCCTGAGAACGCAATAAACTGGTTCTGAGCACTAGAGATTAATGTATCTACAGTAGATGGTATCCATTCGTTTACAACTCTACCGATGTCAGCTACTTGTGGGTTTTCGTTTTCTCCACGTGTAACCATAGCAAAGACACGAGTATAACTAGGTGTCTTACTGATAAAGTTAATTGTAGTACCAGTATCAACAGGATCGATAATCGTATCCATCTCATAGTTAGCTATGGTACGTATCACTGTTTTAGCTGGTGTTAGTATACCGTCAGCAGATCCCATAAGAAACTGTTGGTTAGCACTAAATAGTACAAGACCTTGAGTAGATGGTAGTACACTATGAAGTGCAACCGGCTTAACTGTACTAGCACTAAGATCAATAGGGTCAGCATCTGTAACTGTTTGTGCAGATGTATGATAGAAGTTAAAAAACTTAGCTGACTGACTCATAGATACTGTGTCGCCAGATAAGAAACCAAGTCTGTTGTTGTGAAAGAAAGACTGAGTTATTTTGTTACCTACAAATGATGGGTGTGCATTAGTTTCATCATCACCTACAGCTCTTGCATCCCATGTTACACGTTGAAATGTAAAATTATTTACACTTGTATTTACTAACTCATGTGGCATAGTAGCAGCATCTAATCCTGTAGATACAGCTGGAGATACAGTTTCTTCATAATAACCCGGTCCTGATGTACCATCATTAGCTACATATCTTAGAAAATAAGTTGATGTAAGTGCACCACTGTTAACAACTTTAATTACGTGGTTATGTACTGTCTCACTAGGTAGCTCATCTAATGTAGCAACCTGATCTTGAAATACATTTAACTGATTAGCAAATGGTCCAGCTTTACCACTAAGTGTAAATGAAGCATTACGTGTTAAACGTATGTTATCTTTTAATTTAGTTGTTGTAAGTCCTGATATATTTAAACCATCTATACGACTTTTAAGTTCTGTTAAGACTTGATCGTATGTTGTAGTACTACCTGATGTGTATGCTGAAATAGATTGTCCGGCTACAGTTACTTCATATGTTGTGTTTAATGATGTACCTGTAATTCTAATTGTACCTTGTCTGTTTGCGTTAAATGTAGGGTCAGCTGTCTTAGCTGCTGTTACAGTTTTATTTGCAATTATAGATTTATCTTGTATCGTTAGGATGTCATAGTCTGTACGTGCTCCTGTAAGATATGCTTGTGCCCCTGTACCGTACGTAACAGTAGCTGAGGCAAAGGTTACAGCGTTCCATATAGCAATGGCTCCTGTAGAGCCTCCTGACGCTGGTGTAATACACCCTATATATTTTTCTGTTTCAGTTCTTGATATAAAGAACCACTTTGAGTTGTCATATGTAGTGCCAGTGCCTAGATTACCGA
>MDTC01068328.1_pt1 | contig 12381 bp, 12 predicted proteins | sample 811181 | NCBI WGS metagenome assembly MDTC01 (sample SAMN05326644, study PRJNA326480) | marine metagenome | isolation source: seawater | place: Pacific Ocean: North | collected 2011
TGTTAAGGAGTAAAATCCTACCGGTCTCGAAAGAGGTTTGCTGTGGTGGATTAACCGGAAAAACTATGAATATACCTGAAGTAAATATTAAACAATTATTAGAAGCTGGTGTGCATCTAGGTCATAAAACCTTGAGATGGAATCCAAAAATGAAAAAATACATTTTTGGAGAAAAAAATTCTATTCATATAATCGATCTAACAAAAACAGTTATTTATTTTAAGAGTGCCCTAGCAGAAGTTTACAAATGCATCTCAAACGGCGGAAAAATCTTGATAGTATCTACAAAAAAACAGGCTTCCGAACAAATTACAAATTTAGCAAAAGAAACTGACCAATATTATGTTAATTACAGATGGCTTGGAGGGATGTTAACCAACTGGAATACTATACAAAACTCTATTAAAAGATTGAAAATGCTGGAAGAGCGTCTTTCAAAAGAAGATACAGGTTTTACCAAAAAAGAGATTCTAAAACTCGGAAAAGAAAAAGAAAAACTTCAAAGATCATTAGGGGGTATTGCAGATATGAAAAAATTACCTCAAATGATTTTTATTATAGATACTAATATTGAGTCATTGGCTGTAGCGGAAGCAAGGAAACTTAATATTCCAATTGTAGCTATTTTGGATACAAATTCAGACCCTACAGATATACAATTTCCAATTCCTGGTAATGACGACGCCAGAAGGTCCATAAATCTATATTGTGACCTATTTAAAAATACAATTCTTACTGCTTCAAAGTTTATAGAAAAAAAATCTCCAGAAAAAGAAGATAAAGAAAAAATAAAATCAAATAAGCTGGATGCTAAAGAAGTTAAAGCTCCAATTAAAGAAAAAGCATCTAATTAAATCTTATTTATGTCCAGTAAAGACTTGCTTGAAAGTGTAAAAAAACTTAGAGAAATCACAGGAGTTGGTTTTAAAGATTGCAAGCTAGCAATTGATGAAACTAGTGGAGATATAGATAAAGCTATTGAGTTTTTAAGAAAAAAAGGAATAGCAAAAGCCTCTAACAAGATGAGTCGAACAGCTTCCGAAGGACTTTGCCTCGTAGAAGAAGAAAATGGAGATGTTTCTTTAATTGAAATAAATAGTGAGACAGATTTTGTTGCAAAAAATGATGAATTTATCTCTTTTTGCAAAGAAGTATCAAAAATTAATTTTAAGAATAAAGCAGATTTATTAAAAGTAAATCAGTCTAGCATGAAAAACAACTTAACAGTTGAAACCAATTTGATAGATTTAATTGCAAAAATCGGTGAAAAAATAACAATAAGAAGAGCAATTTTTTTTGATAACAAAAACGGAGAAAACTCTTTTTATATACATGGCGCTATAGAGTCTAGAATTGGAAAGATAGTTTCAATTGTTAAAGCTTCTAAAAAAAATAGCGAAGAAATCGGAAAAAAAATTGCAATGCATATCTCTGCCATGTCTCCTATGAGCCTTGATGAAGAAGGACTAGAAAAAACAACTACCGACAAAGAAATGGAAATTATAAAAGCAGAATTACTCAACTCAGGCAAACAACCAGAGATGGTAGAAAAAATAGCAAAAGGTAAAATTAATAAATTTATCTCAGACAACACACTTATAAACCAAGTATGGATAATAGATCCTAAAAAAAAAGTTTCAGATGTTTTAAAAGAAAATGATATAAAAATAATTGATTTTATAAGATACAAAGTTGGCGAAGGAGTCTAAGACATGAGTGAAGAGTTTAATGAAAAAGATTATTCAGTCAAAATGGATAAGACAATCCAATCGTTTAAAAAAGACTTAGCATCAATCAGAACTGGAAGAGCCAATGCATCTATGCTGGATATGATTAAAGTAGACGTATACGGTCAGATGATGCCCATAAATCAATTAGCAACTGTCAGCGTGCCGGAAGCTAGATTAATTACTGTTCAAGTCTGGGACCAATCAAATGTTAAAGTAGTTGATGCAGCTATACAGAAGTCAGATCTAGGAATAAATCCTCAAATAGATGGATCAGTTTTAAGATTAAGAATTCCTGATTTAACAGAAGAAAGAAGAAAAGATCTAATTAAAATTTTAAAAACCATTGGTGAAAAAAATAAAGTATCTATTAGAAACATTAGAAGAGAAGGTAATGATGAGTTAAAAAAACTCATTAAAGATAAAAAAATCAGTGAAGATGAAAACAAAGTTTTTGAAAAAAATATTCAAAAAGTAACCGATGATCATATTGCAAATATTGAAAAAATATTAACAGAAAAAGAAAAAGAAATTCTTCAAGTATGAACAATCTTAATCACATTGCCTTTATTATGGATGGCAATGGAAGATGGGGCCTCAAAAAAAAAAGAAACAGAAACTACGGCCATCTAGCTGGCGTAAAAACAGTTCAAAAAATTATAGAAGCTTCAATTTTTTTTAAAATACCGATTGTTTCATTTTATGTTTTTTCTACTGAAAATTGGAGAAGACCTAAATCAGAAATAAACTATCTTTTTAATTTAATTAACGTTTATTTTAATAGAGAAATTAAAAATATTATTAAGAATAATATCAAGGTAGTATTTTCAGGAAGGTTGAAAAACCTACCATCAAAAATAAAAAAAATTTTAAAAAATGTTACAAATAAAACAAAAAAAAATAATAGGCTTTCTATTAATCTAGCAATAAATTACGGATCTAAAAATGAAGTTCTAGATGCATTAAAAAAAATTAATTATAAGTCCCAAAAAATTACTGAAGAAAATGTCAATAAAAATTTATATTCTAATTTATCATTTCCAGACATTCTTGTAAGAACAGGCGGACAAAAAAGATTAAGTAATTTTATGCTTTGGCAACTCGCCTATACTGAAATATTTTTTTTAGATAAACTATGGCCTGACTTTAAAAAAAATGATTTAAAAAAAATCATAAATAAATATAAAAAAATTAAACGAAATTTTGGAGGTGTCTAAAATGAATAATGAACTTTTTAAAAGAATTTTAACCTCAGTAATTCTCTTTCCAATTGTATTATATGTAACAATTTTATCTGGAGTCACTCTAGTAATATTTTTATCAATATTTTATTTTTTATCCATTTACGAAATAATTAAAAATACTAAAAATAAATTATTTATTTTTTTGGCAGGAAATTTATTATTTTTTTCTTTTTATTCCTTCTATTATTTAAGAGAAGGATCAAATTATTCTTTAGTAATTCTTTTATGGATTCTGCTTTCCACTTTTTTGTCTGACATAGGAGGATATGTTTTTGGTAAAATATTTAAAGGAAAAAAACTTTCTAAAATAAGCCCAAACAAAACATATTCTGGTGCTTTCGGTTCTCTCTTTCTAAGTTGTTTATCATTACCTTTAATAAACTTATTTCAAAACTTTTTTTTTAACAAATTGTTAATAAACTTTTTGACAGAAAACTTTCTAATAATTACTATTTTTATTTCTCTAGTCTGTCAGCTAGGTGATATTCTTGTGTCGTATTTAAAAAGAAAAATTAATATCAAAGATATAAGCAATATTTTACCAGGCCATGGAGGAATTCTTGATAGAATAGATGGCTTAATGTTTGTTTTAATATTTTGTTTTGTATTAAAACTATTTAAATTAATCTAAATGAAAAAAAAAAAAATTGCTATTTTAGGATCAACAGGCTCAATTGGTCAATCTACGTTAGAGATTATTAAAAAATTCAATCAGTTCAAAATAGAGTTATTAGCAATTAATAAAAATTATGTAAAAATAATACAACAAATAAAAACTTTCAGGCCAAGGATAGTCGTTATCAATAATAAAAATATTTATTTAAAAATAAAAGAAAAATATAAGTTTAAAAAAATTATTATTTTAAATAATTTTAGTGAAGTACAAAAGTATATAAAGAAAATAGATGTTTCTGTTGCAGCCATACCAGGGATTGCAGGCCTAGAACCGACTATATTGTTCACTAAGTTAAGTAAAAAAGTTTTATTAGCCAACAAAGAAGCAATTATTTGCGGTTGGGATTTAATCAAAAAAGAGTCAACGAAATATAAAACTGAGCTAACACCAATAGATTCTGAACATTTTTCAATAAATACATTACTTAAAAATTATAAAAAAAATCAAGTAGAAAAAATTTACATTACAGCTTCAGGAGGGCCTTTTCTTAAGCTTAGTCTAAATAAGTTTAAAAATATAAAACCAAAAGATGCAATAAAACACCCCAAATGGAATATGGGAAAAAAGATTTCTGTGGATTCAGCAACCTTAATGAATAAGGTTTTAGAGATGACGGAAGCATTAAAGCTTTTTCCATTCAATCTTAAACAGTTTGAAATTTTAATTCATCCAGATTCTTTAATTCATGCAATTATAAAATTAAAAAATGGAACATCAATTTTTTTATACCACACGCCTGACATGAAAATACCAATAGGGAATGCTTTGTTAGAAAATTTTAATTTTAAAAATTTTTTTCCTCAGAAAGATAAAGCTAAAAATAGATTTCAAAATTTGAGCTTTAGCTTTGTTGATGTAAAAAAATTTCCAGCTGTCAATTTTATACCTGAAATGAACAGTAAAAAATCATCTGGAATTATTATTAATGCAGCCAATGAAATATTTGTTGATGAATTTCTCAAAAATAATATAAGTTTTAATGCTATTGTTGGAAATTTGAAACTTGTTTTAAAGGATAAAAGCTATATAAAAACTTCAAACTTACTTACTAATAGTATAAAAAATATCTACGTAATTGATAATTGGGCAAGAAAAACAGCGCTAAAAATAGTTAAAAAAAATAAATATTAAAATGTTTAAAACTTTCATCCTAATCTTTTCTTTATTCAGTTTTAGCTTATCTGCTGAGATAGTGAAAAGGATAGAATTAAACGGTAGTGATAGAATTAGTTTAGAAACCATTAAAGTATATGGCGAGATAGAAATTGGCAAAAATTATTCTTCTTTTGATATTAATAAAATAACAAAAAATTTATTCGAAACAAACTTTTTTGAGGATATTAATATAACTTTGACCAATGGCACTTTAGTTGTTTCTGTAAAAGAATATGCAATAATAAATTTTATTGACCTAAAAGGTGAAAAGTCTGAAACTGTAAAATCAGGAATTCTTAAAAGGCTCCTTTTAAAAACAAAAGGAACTTTTATTGAAAGTAGATTATCTCAAGATATAAATTTAATTAAAAAACTTTATGCATCCGTTGGATTTAATTTTGCAAAAGTGGAAGCTAAAATTGAAAAATTCGACGACAACCGAATTAATTTAATTTATTTTTTAGAAAAAGGAAAAAAAACATATATTGAAAAAATAAACTTTATAGGAGATAAAAAAATCAAAGATAAAAGACTAAGAGATGTTATTGTTTCAGAAGAAAATAAACTTTGGAAATTTTTATCAAAAAACACATCTTATAATAATAATAATATTGAACTAGATAAAAGATTATTAACTAATTACTATAAATCTAATGGTTATTATGATGTCCAAGTTTTATCAAGTAGCGCTCAGGTTAGCAGTTTAGCAAATTCAACTACTCTTACTTACACAATTAATGCAGGTAACAGATATAGAGTAAACAAGATTAGCACTAACGTAAGCGATGTTATAGACAAAAAATTATTTATCCCGCTACAAGACAGTTTTAAGAAAGTTATAGGCCAATACTATTCTCCATTTTCAGTTAAGAAATTATTAGATGAGTTAGATCTCTTGATAGCTAACAATGACTTACAATTTATTGAACATTCTGTTAATGAAATTTTAGATGATGATACTATTGAGATTAAAATTAATATTTTTGAAGGTCAAAAAAAATTAGTAGAAAAAATTAATATCAAAGGTAATACAGTTACTGATGAATCGGTAATTAGAGCAGAACTCTTACTTGACGAGGGCGATCCATTTAGTGAATTAAAATTAGACCAATCTATAGCAAAACTAAAAGCAAGAAATATATTTGGTGAAATAGAAAAGAAAATAACTAATGGTGAAAATAAAGATCAAAAAATTATTGAAATTAATGTTGAGGAAAAGCCTACTGGTGAAATCAGTGCGGGTGCAGGTATCGGGACCAATGGTGGATCCGTAGAATTTATAGTTAGTGAAAATAACTGGCTTGGTAAAGGTATTTATTTGGGAACAAGCTTAAACCTCAGCGCCGACTCTATGTCAGGAGGTTTTACTATTACTGACCCAAATTATAAATACACAGGAAACTCTTTAAATTATTTTATAAACACATCTGCGAATGATAGTGACACTGCCGGACACAAAAACTCTCTCACAACTACTGGTATTGGAACAAGATTCGAGCAATACAACAATATCTATATTTCACCAAGCATAGCTTTCACTCATGATAATTTACAGGTGGACAGCACTGCATCTGATTCACTTAAAAAACAAGATGGAACTTTTACAGATCTGAGTTTCAGTTATGGGGTTAGTTTAGATAATCGTGATAGAGTTTACGCACCAACCGATGGTTATATCTCGACATTTAATCAATCAGTCCCGATTGTTGCAAACTCGCCCTTTATAAAAAACTCATATTCTTTAAGTACTTATCATTTATTTTCAGAAGATGCTGTAGGATCGTTCAAATTTTACACGGCAGCTATTAATAGTTTAGATGAATCGGATATTAGATTAAGTAAAAGATTGAATATAGGATCTACTAAATTAAGAGGTTTTGAAGCAGGTAAAGTTGGACCTAAAGACGGTAAAGATTTCATTGGTGGAAATTATGCAATGACTACAAATTTTGACTTAAGTCTACCTAATCTTTTACCTGAAAGCACTAAAACTGACGTAGGTCTATTTATAGACTTTGGAAATTTATGGCATGTAGACTATGATAACAAATTAGATGATTCAAATAAAATTAGATCTTCCGCAGGAGTTACAACAAGCTGGCTTTCACCAGTTGGACCAATGTCATTTATTTTCTCAAGAAATTTGGCAAAAGCAAACACAGACATCACAGAAGGATTTAACTTTAGACTAGGAACAACGTTTTAAGACCAATATAAGATATATGAAAAAATTTACAATTATAACTCTGTTTCTTTTAACATTTTCCTTTAGTTCTTTTGGAGCTGAAACATATTTTATAGATTTTACTAAAGTGTTAAATTCCAGCAAATCTGGTGCTGCTGCACAGAAAAAATTACAACAAAAATTAAAAAATGATGCACAAAAATTTAAAAAATTAGAGGAGACTATTAGAAAAGAAGAATCAGAAATTATTTCTTTAAAAAAAACAATTTCAGCTGAGGAATACAAAAAAAAGGTTGAGGCACTAAGAAAAAAAGTTGCAGATTTACAAAAAGATAAACAGAACTCTTTTAAAAATATTTCTCAATCAAGAAATAAAATGAGACAAGAGTTGTTAAAAGCAGTTAATCCTATTTTAAAAAAGTATATGGAAGACAACAAAATTCGGATTATTGTTGACAAAAAAGCAGTTGTTTTGGGGGACACGTCATTAGAAATTACTGATAAAATTATTACTGTCTTGAATAAAAATTTACCATCCTTAAAATTAAATTAGTGTAAATGAGCAAAAATGTTTTCTTTGAGCAAAAGGGTCCTTTTTTGCTTAATAAAATCTTAGAAAATATTAGTTTTAACAAAAAAATTAAGATAACCGACGTTAAAACTTTAGATGAAGCCCGTTATTCAGATATCACTTTTTTAGAATCTTCTAATTATATTGAATTAGCTAAGTCGACCAAGGCATCATGTTGTTTAACCACTGAAAAGCTAAAAGTTTTTTTGCCCAAAAACTGCATGCCAATAATTGTTAAAAATGTACTCTTTGAGTTATGTAGAATTACTAGAAAATTTTATCCTAATGGCGACATAGATGTTCCCGATCCTTCGTTAAAAAAACCAAATAAATTTAAGTTTTTAAAGGTAAAATTTGGAAATAATGTTTTTGTTGGCAAGAACAGCAGAATAGGAAAGAATACAATTATAGGAAGCAATACAATAATTGAACACGACGTTATCGTTGGTGAAAATTGTATAATAGGCTCTCAAGTTATTTTAAGAAATTCTATAGTGGAAAATAATGTGAATATACAAGACGGATGCAAGGTTGGTTTAAAAGGATTTGGCTTCATACCTTTGAAAAATAAAAATTTAAGATTCCCTCATATTGGAAGAGTTTTATTGAGAGAAAATGTTGAACTAGGTGCAAACTGTACTATTGATAGAGGATCTATTGGTGATACAATTATAGGGAAAAATACCTTTCTAGATAATCAAGTTCACGTAGCACACAACGTAAAAATTGGGGATAATTGCATGATTGCTGGTCAAGTTGGTTTTGCTGGAAGTTCAGTTATTGGTAACAATGTTTCTATTGGTGGACAAGCAGGTGTTTCTGGACATTTAAAAATTGGAAACAATGTAAAGATTGGTGGAGGCAGTGGCGTTGTGAAAGATATTGCAGATGGAAAAATAATTATGGGTTATCCAGCTGTACCATTAAGAGATTTTTTAAAAAATTCAAAAAAAAAATGAACAATTCAATAGATAGAAAAAAAATAGAAAGTTTATTGCCTCATCGAGCACCAATGCTTTTAATTGACAAACTTATTAATATTGTTCATTTAAAATCTGCGACCGCAATAATGAATGTAAAAAAAGATGGCTTTTATGTTCAGGGTCATTTCCCTGGTCAGCCTGTGATGCCAGGAGTTTTAATTGTAGAAGCATTTGGTCAGGCAGCTGCGGCTTTAACAGCTTACGGTATAGATCCTAAAGAGTATGAAAATAAACTAGTCTATTTAATGAGTGTAGACAAAGCTAGGTTTCGTAACCCTGTAATACCTGATTGTGAACTCCATTTAGAAATTGAAGCTATAAGATCACATGGTAGAGTTTGGAAGTACAAAGGTACAGCTAAAGTAGATGGAAAAAGAGTGGCCGATGCTGAGTGGTCAGCAACTATAGTAGACAAAAAATGATCCATAATTCTAGTGTTATTTCTAAAAAAGCTAAACTAGGCAACAATGTAAAAATTGGTCCATTTTGTAATATTGCAGATTTCGTCACACTAGAAGATGGAGTTGAATTAATTTCAAATGTACACATCGAGGGAAATACAACGATAGGTAAAGAAACAAAAATCTTTCCGTTCGCTTGTTTAGGCACCTCTCCACAAGATCTTAAATATAAAAATGAGCCTAATAGTTTAATTATAGGAGAAAGAAATACGATTAGGGAATATGTAACGATTAACCCAGGAACCGAGGGTGGAGGAGGGCAAACAACTATAGGTAACGATTGTTTGTTTATGATTTCTTCTCACATTGCACACGATTGCAAGGTTGGAAACAATGTAATTATTGCAAATAACGTTCCACTAGGTGGCCATGTAGTTATAGAAGATTCTGTAGTAATTGGTGGCAACTCTGCAGTTCAACAATTTACCAGAATTGGAAGATTAGCTATGATTGGCGGAATGACAGGAGTATTGAAGGATGTAATTCCTTTTGGATTGTCAATTGGTAACAGGAATCATTTACAAGGACTGAATTTAATAGGGCTTAGACGAAAAAATTATGAAAATAAAAAAATTATGGAACTTAATAAAGCTTATAATGAAATATTTTCATCAAAAAATCTTCATGAAAATTTAGGTAAAATAAACGGTGAATTTAAAGGTAATCAATTAGTCGAAGAAGTAATTAATTTTATAGCAAAAGATAAAAAAAGAGCAATCTGTACACCCTTGAACCAAGAATAAAATGATCGGGTTAATATTTGGAGAAAATAATTTCCCAAAAGAAATTTTAAAAAAAATAAAAAAAAATAAAAAAAAATATTTAATAATTGATCTAACAAAAAATAATAATTACAAAAAAGATAAAAATTGCAATTCTGTCACAATCGGCCAAATTGGAAAAATTATAAATATTTTAAAAGCAAATAATTGTAAAAATGTACTTTTTGCCGGAAATGTAACCAAACCTAATTTTTCTAAACTTAAATTAGACTTAAAGGGAATCTATTATATTCCCAGAATTATCAAAGCATCTAAAATTGGAGATGCTGCTACTCTAAAAGAAATCATTAATATTTTTAAAATAGAAAAAATTCAAACAATAAATTCTTTAAAATTTACACCTGAGCTTAGCTTGTCAAAAGGTGTTCACACAAAAATAAAACCTAATAGCCATGATAAAAAAGATATTAAAAAAGCCATGATAATTTTAAACAAATTAAATAATTATAGCTTTAGCCAAGGCTCAGTTGTTAGAGAAAATAAAGTGTTGGCTATAGAAGGTAATGGCGGCACTCAAAAAATGTTGAGTAGAATTAAAAAAAAACAAAAAATTTTAAAAGGAGTTTTAGTGAAGTTTCCTAAGAAAAAACAGGACTTAAGAATTGACTTACCTACAATTGGTTTAAAAACAATAATACAATGTAAGAAAAAAGGCTTGAAAGGGATTATTTTAAAAAATAAACAAAATATTTGTTTGGATAAAAAAAAACTTATTAGCTTTGCAAACAAACATGGAATGTATATCGCGACTATATGAAAAAAATATTTATATTAACCGGAGAGCCTTCTGGCGATAAACTTGCATCAAAAGTTATATCTAAACTTAAAATACTTAATCCTAATATTGAATATTTATCTGTTGGAGGTGAAGGCCTTAAGTCTTTAGGAATACAATCGATATATGATTTAAGAGAGATCACTTATCTTGGTTTTACAAAAGTTTTATTTAACATTTTCAAAATAAATAATAAAATTAACAAAACAGTTGAAGCAATTTTAGAATTTAATCCTGATATTCTCTTTACAGTTGATAGCCCTGACTTTACATTAAGAGTTGCTGAGAGAATTAAAAATAAAAATTTTAGTATCAAAACAATTCATTATGTTGCTCCTCAAGTGTGGGTTTGGAGAGAGGGGAGAGTTAAAAAAATTAAGAAGTTTATTGATCATATCTTACTACTTTTTAATTTTGAAAAGCCTTATTTTGACAAAGAACAAGTAAGTTGTGAATTTGTTGGTCATCCGTTGTTAGAAGACAAAATTGATGATAAAATTGATATAAATCAGTTTATTGGAAAAAACAAAGCTTTGGTATCTGTGTTTGCAGGAAGTCGTATTTCTGAAATTAAGATTTTAATACCAATACTACTTAATTTTATTAAATTAATGAATGATAAATATAACGATATTACTTTTGTTTTTCATTCAACCAAAGAACTGAAAGAATTAATTCAGTCTCATATAAATGTTAGTGGTCTGAGTAATTGTGAAGTAATAAGTGATGACAAATTTAAAGCTCATCTGCTCAAAAAATCAATTTTCGCTGTTGCAAAATCAGGAACAGTCTCCCTCGAAATTTGTAATGCTAAAATACCATCAATTATTCTTTATAAAATGAATATTGTTAATTTTTTCATCATTAAAGCGCTAGTTAAAATTAAATATGCCAACATTATAAATATTGCAGCCAATGATGAAATTATTCCTGAATTATTACAATCAAAATGTAACCCAAAAAATATTTTTGAAGTTGTAAGTAGTTTTTTAGAGAACCCTTTAAAATCTCAAGAACAAGTAAAAAAGACTCAAGAAATATTAAGTCAATTTAAAACGGATAAATCATCTTCAGAATCAGCAAGTAAAGCCTTAAATGGACAGTTATAGTTACTCACATTATGGTAAATAATACTCTTTCAATAAGCTTAAAAAAGAACATTATCAAATTATGCCTTTAGCAATTATTTTGATTTTAGGACTAGCTGTTTTCAATAGTGACGTTATAGATAAATTAAATCAGACTAAAAAAGAAACCGTAACCGAAGTTGTTACTCCAGAACCTGCAAAACAAAAACCAATTGTTGAAGAAATTAAACCAATTCCAAAACAACCTGAACCTATTAAAGAAGAGGTAAAAGCTGAAATAAAACAACCTGAACCTATTAAAGAAGAGGTAAAAGCTGAAATAAAACAACCCGAACCTATTAAAGAAGAGGTAAAAGCTGAAATAAAACAACCTAAACCTATTAAAGAAGCAGTAAAAGAAGAAGTTAAAGTAGAGCAAGAAGAAACAACAACAGAAGAATCTAAAGCAAACGAAACAGAAAGTAACTACTTAAAAATAATATTATATGCAGTGGGAGCGATAGCAGCTATTTTTGGTGGATTTTATTTTTTCTCAAACAGAGGTGGAGGTGGTAATCAAACGGTAAGTAGCGCAGTAGATACCACTAGAAGAGATATAGAAGAAAGTTATCAACCCGAAACTGAAGAACAACAACCAGCTCAAGAAGAAACTCAACCCGAAACTGAAGAACAACAACCAGCTCAAGAAGAAACTCAACCCGAAACTGAAGAACAAAAACCTACCCAAGAAGAAA
>MDTC01240700.1_pt1 | contig 12381 bp, 10 predicted proteins | sample 811181 | NCBI WGS metagenome assembly MDTC01 (sample SAMN05326644, study PRJNA326480) | marine metagenome | isolation source: seawater | place: Pacific Ocean: North | collected 2011
CTAAATAATTTTTCTTTTAGAACTTGACCTTGGAATAACCACTGGCTTATATCAATTAATCCTCTTTTTTGATCTCCTTTAAAGGATTTCATTTCCAAGGTAATTAAACCTCTTTTTGCAATTTTATTTACGATTACTCCGCTCAATTTCTAATTATAATACCTAAAACCTTCTTTATCTTTTTTTGTTTCAATTCCTTTGAGTACTATAGCATTGTTTTCGTGTACTGGTTTTTTAATAATACCGTTATGAATTTTTTCATAACATTCGAAATCAATAATTTTTCTTTCTTCTATAGATTTAAAAACGTTTAAATTTTCTACTTTACTTTTCCAATTTTCGGTAATCACTCCTTCCAATATTTTGGATTTTGAACCACTGCCATAACTTAAAAATCCAATTTTATTCGATGTTATATCTTTGTTTTCTTCAAAGGACGTTGTAAATAAACTAATTAATGACATGAAGATAGATGCTGTATACATGTTACCTATAAAACTAGATGCCTTTTCACCAGCGGTAATTTTTTGTGTTATAAAATTGCTGTAAAAAGATGATTTTGACGCAGCTTTTTTCCAATCTTTGTAAATATTTAGGTCAATTTTTCCTATTTCATTTTCAAGTTGTCCCAATAAATAATTTTCTTTAAGCCATTCTATCCAAAAATCTAACATTACTTTTCTGCCTTGGTACGCATAAGGTAAATGAAATATGTAATGGTCCCAATCTGTTAAAAAATTAATATCTTTTTTTTGGCTTTTAAAATGTTTAAGAGCTTCTTTAATTCTTTCTTTATAACATATATTTGAATATTGACCATCAAATACTGGCTCCTCATAAAAAAGTTCTAACTCATCTTTTTTAGTTTCTAAAATTTCATTTATTGTGACACCAGCTTTAGATTTTAACATATCATTTGATAAAATTCGGCGTGGTTTGAAAAAATCGCCAACATGTTGGGTACTAACTCCAATAGTTGAATTTATAGCTAGTAGATCAGGGTTATTCTTAACTAACATAGCTACTGCACCAGCTCCTTGAGTGTATTCGCCGCTTGAGCCTAATTCATATTTAGCAATATCTGATGCAATTACTATTGCTTGTCTTTTAGGATCAGCTCTTATCCAATCTATGCAGTTTTCAAGAGCATCTATTGCTCCGATGCAAGCAAATGTCATGTCGATTACATCACAGTTTCTGAAGCATCTATCTCCAAATTTCCCCTTTAATTTTTCTTCAACCGCACCAACAGCATAAGTAATTGTAGGTTTTGCTGCATCAAGCGCACTCTCTGTTCCTAAGTAAATTCTTCCTATTTTATTTGGTTGTATGTTATTTCTTTGGATTAAGTTTAATAGAGCATTTGCTGCCATTGATGCAGTATCTTCATCAACATCTGCTAATGCCATTGTTTTGAGACCCAATCCTTTTTCTAGTTTAGCTGGTGGTATTTCTCTTTTTTTTGCAAGCTCTTCAATTGGTAAGGCTAGTTTAGGTAAATAATAATCAATTGCGTCTATTCCAAAGTACATTTTCTTTAATTTATATCATTCCTAAATCTAATTTTGCTTCCTCACTCATCATATCTTTTTCCCATGGTGGATCGAAAACAATGTTAACTTTTGAAGATTTAACCCCATGTACTTCACCTACTTTATCCTCAACTTCCTTGGGAAGAGATTCAGCTACAGGGCAGTTAGGAGAAGTAAGAGTCATTTCAATACCAACATTAATATCATCATCAATTCTAATTTCATAGATTAAGCCAAGTTCATATATATCTACAGGAATTTCTGGATCGAAAATAGCTTTAAGCACATTTATGATTTTTTGTTCTACTTTCTTTTTTAAGTTATTGATTTCTGATTGGTTCTCCATTGTATTGTAAATCGTTTAATTTTTGCTTAATGAAAGTGCATAAGCATAATTCTTCATCTGTTTCACCATTTCTAATAGTCCGTTAGCTCTTGTTGGTGAAAGGTGGTTAGTTAATCCGATGATATCTATAAATTCTAATTTAGTTTTCATTATTTCAGAGGGTAATTGGTTATTTAGAACTCTTATTAGTAAAGCAATAATCCCTTTAGTTATAATTGCATCACTATCTGCGAAGTAAGAAATCTTTTTGTTTTGATAACTTGCATGCAGCCAAACTCTGGATTGACAACCTTTGATCAAATTTTCTTCTTTTTTTTGGTTTTCTTCGATAGTTGGCAACTCTTTACCAAGCTCAATTAAGTACTCATATTTTTCCATCCATGTTTCAAACATGTTGAATTCTGAGATAATTTCTTGTTCTTGTTGTTGAATATTCATCAAATTATTTAAGACAAATATAAGAGAACAATATGTTGATTAACAAGTAAATTTAAGTTTTAAATAATTGTTGAATGATTTCTTGTATTTTACCAACTCTTATCAAGTTATACTTTTTTGAATTTTGTAATTTTTTTTCGGAGTATTTACTTATATATATTTTTTCCATTCCCATTTTTACAACCTCATTTATTCTTTCACTAATTCTACTAACGGGTCTTATCTCACCGCTCAGACCAACTTCTCCAATAAAACATGTTTGGGGGTCAATATATAAATCAAAATTTGATGATAAAATTGCACTTACAATAGCCAAGTCAGTGGCAGGATCTTTAACTTTTAAACCACCAGTTATGTTTAAGAAAATATCTTTTTGATTAAGCTTCAAACCACCTCTTTTTTCAATAACTGCAAGCAACATGTTTAACCTTTTCAGGTCTATGCCATTTGATGATCGTTGGGGATTTCCATAGGTTGCAGGAGATGTTAACCCCTGAATCTCAATCATCATCGGTCTTATTCCTTCCATACTGCAACTAAGTGCAATACCGCTAAGTTTCTCCTGATTTGGAGAAATCAACGTTTTACTTGGTGATTGAACTTCTTGTAGTCCGCTTTCCTTCATTTCATAAATAGCTATTTCGTTAGTTCTTCCAAATCTATTCTTAATGCTTCTTACAATTCTATACATGTAGCTTTTGTCTCCTTCAAATTGTAAGACAGTATCAACCATATGTTCTAATACCTTTGGGCCAGCAATTGAACCATCTTTTGTTATATGCCCAATGATAATAACAGGCACAGATTTTTCTTTAGAAAATCTTATTAATTGTTCTGTAGAATGTCTTATTTGGTTAATACTTCCAGTTGATGAATCAATATGTTCAACATGTAATGTTTGTATAGAATCAACTATTACAAGAGAGGGATTAATTTCATTACATTCACTAATTATTCTTCCTACGTTTGTCTCGCTGTAGATGTAGCAATTATTATTTTTTATATTTAATCTTTCGGCTCTCATCTTGATTTGTTCACTGCTTTCTTCACCGGCTATGTAGAGTACAGAACTTTTAAAGTTTAGAGCGATTTTTAAAGTTAATGTAGATTTTCCAATTCCTGGCTCTCCTGCAATTAATACAACGGAACCAGATACCAATCCTCCACCTAATACTCTGTTCAGCTCTTGATCAACAACTTTTAATCTTTTATAATCTTCAGAAAAAACTTCGTTTAATAATTTGGGTTTCTTAACACTTAAATTAATGGATGTATTTTTTATCTCTGCAGAAATGATTTCTTCTTTCACTGTGTTCCATTGACCACATTCAACACATTTTCCGGTCCATTTACTACTGATATGGTTGCAGTTTGAGCATTTAAAAATTATTTTTGTCTTGTTCATAAATACTAAATTAAATAATTACTACTTAATTTATTTATGTACATTTTGATTGTTATTTGAGGATTTATAAGTATTAATCGTAACAAAAATTGCAATTAATCCCCACACAGGAATCGAAGCTTTATCAGTATCTAAATAGTTGTTTAGTATAGCGTGAGAAAAATAAGTAGATAATGATAAAATTATCATCATACAAACGTTGCGATTAAAACCTACTTCAGAGTTTAGATAAAATTTTCCAGAAATATAAAAAATCGTAATTACTAAAATTAACATTATTAACATCCCAAATAGCCCTTGTTCTGAAAGAGGACCAAGATATTCACTATGAGCATTTCCAGCATCTCCAAAATTTGTGCTAATAATAGTCAGATTATTTGAGCTTTGATATGGTGCATAAACAAATGAATAAGTACCAGGACCCCATCCAAAAACAGGTCTTTCTTCAAAAAGTTTTAATGCACAATTCCATCTGTTTAGCCTTTCTAAATTTGATGCATCCGAAGAAATATTAGACATGGACTCTATTCTTTCAGAAAAATTTTCAGTAGTATGTTCAGCATCATTTTTCTCAATTATATAAGATAAGGCACTAAAATTTAAAAAAACTATTAAACCAGAAATAACACTAAATGAAATCAGCCACTTTAATTTCACTTTATATTTATATAATAAATAAACCACCCCTGCACACACTATACTTAGCCAGGCTGCTCTAGTGTAGCTGAAATACAAGCTTAAAAAAAGTACAATGGATACTAAAATCAGTAGATATTTAAAGTAAATTTCTTTTGTTTCCTTTAGGAGAAAAAAAACCATAGGAATACTTATTGCTACTATTGCACCATATGATGTATGGTCTTTAAAAAAAGGCCACATGACCCAGTGACCTGATTCTTCGCTAAAATCATATTTATAATGAGTTATTAATGTGTAAAGACATACAATAAATATGGGGATAATGAAGGCCCATAAGAATTGTATGATTCGATGTTTACCTTCTTTAAAAAAATGTATAGCATAAAAGAAAATAGGGATTATAAACCAACATCTTGCAATTAAAAATTTGAATGATATGTATGGAAATTCGCTAGTTATACACGTTAAAAATATCCATAAAAGTTGAATTAGAATTATTAAAGTTATAGGGTGTTTTAGATGTACAACTGAGGATAATTTCCTTTTTTGATAAATAATTTTCATCAAGAAAACAATAGAAAATAGCAATAATAACGGCTCCGTAGGAAAATAAAAACCTATGCCACCTAATTCTAAGTTTTCAAAATTAAATGAAAATGGTGTGCAAAATACAATCAGTAAAAAAACGATATCAATGTGAAACGAGAATAAGTATATAATTGTCAGCACTAATGGTAGCAATAATAAATGATAATTATTGTAATAGATTAATACACCATTACACAAGATGTATAAAAATATTAAAATTAAATTTACTCGTTTATCGAATATTAATCTAAGCATTTATTCTTTCTAGAAACAAAAAGCCTATACAGGTTAATAATAATGTAGATAATGTTGACATAACAACAATTAGCCATCTGATTGGGTAAGATTTTCTGTCGGCAGGGTAGGCTTTTTCTACTAAAAACTTATGTGTTAAAGAACTATTTGCATTACTTTCAGCTTGTTCATAAGACGTTTTCATCGTTGCAATGCTAGAGGACAAAAATTCTGATTTTATTTGAAATGATTTTAATGTAGAACCGTACTTTTCTGACATTTCCATCTTAGCTTTAAATTCTAGTTTAGTTTTTTTATCTTTTGAATTAACAAATGCTTCAGTGAGACCTTGATATGCTTCATTTGTGACAACACCAAGAGATGAAAGTTTTGACATTGTGTCAATAAGTTCTTTCATTTCAATTTTCATTTTAGCTAACTTTTTTCTTTTTATATTTAAATCAGCCATTGCCCTTTCTTGAATCATGTTATTTTTAGTACTGTCAAAAAGTGCAGCAATATCATTTGCAATCAGTGCTGCGGTATCAGCACTTATGTCCATAACGGTAATAATTACAGCACCATTTTTGTTTCTTTGGAAGTTTATGTTTTCTTTATATTTAAGAAATAGTTCAGAGTTAAAATACTTACTTTCTTTGTCAATTTGGTAGTGATTTGAAAGGTCATACTTGTTGATGATTTTATTACGTATGCTATTTGATTCTAAAATCTGAAGCATTTGTTCGGCTTCTTCATCATCTCCAAACTTTGAAATACTTTGTTGTTCAGAAACAAATTCTATGAAAGTCACAGAGCTTGTTTTTGCAGGATAGAGTATCACTGAAGACTCAAACTTTTCATCTATGAAAAATGAAATAATTGAGGATACAGCTGCTGTTAAAAATCCTATTACAAGTAAAGTTTTTCTTTTCCCCCATAAAAAAGAAATTATATCTATTGATTGGTTCACTGTTGAATTCATAATAATATTTTTCGGCTGTAAATGTATATCATACGGTTAATGCTCACAAATCAAACTCAATTTTTCATTTTGGCACTATTGACAAATAATTTTAAATCTTTAATATTTATAATATTTAAAAGAAAACCATTCACAACACCAATCGTAAGGTAGATGCTTAATTTTAAATACCAATCATAATTTATGTTGTAGTTAACAGTAAAAATTATAATTATATAAAGAATAATAAATAAAAGTAATTTAATGTAAGACCTTATCCTCACATTATTTGGGAAAATTTTGTAGCAAAAATAAATTTGAAAAAATAGAGTGAAAAACTGAGTGATCATGCTTGAAAATGCTGCACCTGTTGATCCAAATTTAGGAATCAAAATCAAATTCATTGAAATATTAATAATCACTGCTATTGCAGCTAAAATGTTGATAGGTTTGAGTTTTCCATTCGCCGTTAAAAGAGTACCGAATATATAATTGAAAGAAACTGCAATAAAAGAAATTATAAGCCATCCAAAAGTCTCGCTTGAATGTAATAGGCTTAATCCGCTAAGATTATAACGCCATTTGATAATTTCTAATTTATTGGTCCAGACTGAAACTCCAATAATTATTGCACACAAAAACATTAGCTTAAAAGATAACCATGTAATCCTACTGATATTTGATTTTTCTTTTATCATTTTCGAAAAAGTTGGTAAAAGTAAACCTGCGAATAGAACACCTATCATATTAAAGGCCATAAAAAATCTATATCCGTGGGCATAAGCTGATGCTTCTACATTACCTCTAAGTTTTTCAATCATTACAACATCAGAATAATAATATATAGACATTAAAAAAATAAGTAGAGCATATGGCAAACTTTTTTTAACAATAATAAAGTTGAATTTTAAATTCCATTTTATTTTGAGCACAAAAGATTTACGTGGTAAAAAAATCAGAGCTAAGATTAAAGTAATTAAGTAGGCTAAAGTTTGGGAGATTATAAAAAATTCTATTGTTATAATATTTTGAGTTGTTTTTGCCCACAAAAAATATCCACAAAATAGGATTAAAATTGTTCTATCAGCGACTGAAATAATACTATCCTCTTTAAACTTTAGCAGTGCAGATAAATTTGATCTTAAAAAAAGAATAAATGCAATTAGTATTTGGTTAAACCCAATTAATATTAATAATTTAATGTTGTGATTGCTGTAGTTTAAAAATTTGCCAACAGAAATTATCGTTAATAAATATAATATCCCTAAAAATATTTTAAGATTAAATAATTTAGAAAAATACTTGTAAAAAAGTTTGTTGTTTTGAGCAATATTTCTTGTGTTAAAAGTATTTACTCCCATATCAAGAAGAATATTAAAAACAAAAGAGAGACTCAATAATGAAAAATAGATTCCATAAGATCCTGGATCGTTCTGCTCTGTTATTTTTAATACTTGAGCATCAATACCTAAAATATATATAGGTTTAATTATAATATTTAAAACTAAAACCAGTAAAAGATTAGAAACAAACTTTTTTTTCATTAATCTTTATTGTAAACCCTAACAACTCTGTTAGAAATTGAACTTAGAATTTCATATGGAATAGTATTCATAGAGATGGCTAACTTCTCTATAGAATTATTTTCACCAAATATTTCTACAGTATCGCCAATTTTTGCATCTATAGAAGTTAAATTTATAAAGCTCATGTCCATGCAAATATTTCCAAATGTCGGAGCATAATTGCCGTTAATAAAAACAGTAGCATTACCATTTCCTAAAGCTCTTGAAAAGCCATCTGCATAACCGATTGGTATAATACCGATTTTAATCTTTTGTTTTACAGTACTTTTTGTTCCATAACCAATTTGTTTATTTGGTGAAACAGTTCTGATTTTAGAAATTTTTGTTTTAAGTGTAGCAACATTATTTAGTTTTAAATTTTTACTAATTCCATAAATCCCAATTCCTAGTCGGACCATATCAAAACAATTATCTGTATAATTTTCGATTCCTGAAGTATTTAAAATGTGCTTTACAACCGGCTTATTTAATTTTTTCTCAATTTTTTTTGTTACGTTAATGAAATTTTTAATCTGCTGTTTTGTTAATTTTTTGCCCTCATGGGTGTCACTAGCAGCTAAGTGACTAAATACTCCCTTAATTTCAATTTCAGGCTGACATGTGACAAATTCTAATAATTCCTCTATTTCATCAATATCAATACCCATTCTATTCATTCCAGTATTAATCTTAACATGTATAGGAAAATTGAGAACTTGAAATCCAATTAATTTATTTGTAAATTCATTTAGCTGGTTTAAATCATGAATAACAGGAGTCAAACCATTCTCTATTATATCCTCCATTGCATTTAGCTCTACATTCATAACTAATATTGGACATTTGATTTTACTCTTTCTTAACTCAACACCTTCATCTGTGTAAGCTACACCTAAAAAATCAACATCAATTTTAGCTAACTTTTTCCCAATTTCTAATAATCCAGTTCCATATCCAGCAGCCTTAATCATAACTAAAATTTTTGTTTTAGCTTTTAATAAACTTTTATATGTTATGAAGTTTTTTTCAATATTTTCTAGATTAATTTCAAGCGTTGTTGCATGTTTTTTTGATTCAAGTTTCAAAGAAATTTTTTGAAATTCTTCTTTGCTCCCTTTAATTAGTACATAGTTTTCTTTTATGTCAATATCTTTTATATGAGCTAATAAATCTTTTGTGGATTTGAAAAAAATAGATTTACCGTTGAACTTGTTTTTATTCTTGAAAAAGGTTTTGCCTACTGCTATAAATTGATCAATTTTAAAAGCTTTTATAAGATTTGAAACTTGAGTATAAAAATTCGGCGCGCTAGAAATTTTTGAATTTATTTCGGAAAGAATTAAGGTTGTTTTTTGATCTTCACTTTCGGATTTAAGAATTTCTAAAGCTATTTTTAATGATGGAAGGTCAGTATGATAAGAATCATTTATGATCACTGATTGATTTATTCCTTCTTTTTTTTCCATTCTCAGGGCTAGATCAGGAAGGTTTACGCATAGTTTTTTTATAAGTTTAACGTCAATTAAAAGTTTCTCCATAAATCTTAGGCAGCAAATAAAATTTTTCGCAGAATATTCATCTTTTTGAGGAATTTGAAAAGTTTCTTTCTTATTTAAGTAATTGGTTATAACTAACTGACCTTTTGAGTTTATTTTAAATACATGACCATCATGTTTTGAAAAATAGTAAGATTCGACATCCTCTACTAGTTTCATTTTTTCGTCAATTAAATGTTGTTTGCTACGGAAGTTTTCAGCATGGGCTAAACCAATATTTGTAATTAAAGCGTAGTTAGGGTTAATAATAGTCCTTAATTTTTCCATATCGCCAGGCTTAGAAATTCCAGCTTCAATTATAGCTAACTCATGGCTCTTTTCAATGGTTAATATTGAAAGAGCAGTACCTAATTGTGAATTAAAGCTCTTAGGACTCCTTATGATTTTGAATGTTTTTTTAAGCATAAAGTATAGCCATTCTTTCACAATAGTTTTTCCGTAGCTCCCAGTAATAGCCAATACTGGCAGTTTGAATTTTTTCCTATGAAATTCAGCCCATTTTTGTAGAGCCATTAAAGAATTTTCAACGATTAAATAACTTGCTCCTTCAAGAATAATTTTAGGATATTTATTTATTAAAAATAGTCTAATTCCTTTTTTGTAGGCGTGGTTTATAAACAAGTGACCATCATTATTTTTTGTTTGAATAGCAATAAATAAATGCCCATTATTTTCGACAAAAATTCTTGTATCATAATAGATATTTTTTATCACAGAGTTTTCATTTCCGATAATTTCACCATTTGTAATTTTGGCAACATCTTTGAGAGCGTATTTTTTGTTTATTAACAACTTTTTGTATTCTGTATAATTATAACGATGAAATTAATCAAATTGTTATGTTAATAAAATTCGAATGATATTAATGTTTTGAAATGGTAAAATTTTGAAATTGTAAAAATAAGCCACAATTATGGATCGAGTAAGTCTTAAATCATTAAATAAAATAATTAGCGACCTTCAAAATGGAGCTGATAAAATAAATAAAGGGTCACTACCCTTAAGGGACATTGTTTCGCTCATAGAATCAACTAGACTTCTTTATGAAAAATTAGTGATTCTACAATACTTAGCAGAAAAAAAAATATCTGATGCCGAAGATAACTCCGAAAATAAAGAACAAATTGATGGTAAAAATCAAATTGATCTTTTAGATGCGATTGGAGAACAAGAAACGCAGTCAGAAATAAAAAATGTAAGTAAGAATGAAAAAGAGACCCAGATAACTTTAGAAAATCCTTCAGTTAATGAACTTCATTACAACTCCCAAACGTCTCTGGCAGATCATTTTGGCCAGCAACCGATTAAAGATCTAACAAAGGAAATAGGAATAAATGAAAAATTTCTTCTCATTGAAAATCTGTTTGAAGGAAACACTCAGGTTTATTCATCTGCAATTGACAAGTTGAATAATTTTTCTAATAAAAAAGAAGCATTGATTTATTTTAAACAAGAATTGGCTAAAAATTTAAATTGGAATTTAAAAAATAATCAGGTTAAGAGATTCATTAAGCTTATTGAAAGAAGATATCAGTAGTATATGTTTTTAAAAGCTTTTATATGGGTTTTTATTTTACTTTTTAATAATTCTGTATTATCTCAATTGTATCCTTTTAAAGCTTATGTAGATACTTTAACAAGTGATTACTTTAGTGGCAGGGGATATGTGCGGGACGGGCATTTAAAAACAGCAAAATTTATTGAAAATGAGTTTGCAAATATTGGCTTAGAACCAATAGTAAATAATACATATCTACAAAAATTTCCAATCAAAGTAAATATCTTCGATGAGGATTTATTTGTTAAAAAAAATGGCAAATTACTTGACGAAGGCGTGGACTACATTATTGATCCATCTTCTGCTAGTTTAATAGGCACTTTCACAACTAAACTTATTAATTCAACAAATTTTAATAAAATAATTAATTCAGAAAACACTAATGATTTAAATCAAATTTTTGTTGTTGATGCATCCAAAACTTTTGATAAGGATTCAACGGCATATTTAAATGAAATGAAACTACGTCTTTCTAGTATTGGTCCTGTAGCGTACATTCAGAATTCAAAATTGACATGGTCTGTATCTTCTGTTCAAAATAAATTCCCAATATTATATTTTAATAAATTATTCTCTATTGTTGATTCATCTATTTTTGAGCTTTCAATTAAATCAAGGCTAGAGAGGATTATAACTAATAATATCTGTGCTAAAACTAGTGGAAGAAAAAGAAAATTCATTGTAATAACAGCTCATTATGACCATTTAGGTATGTTGGGTAGAGCAGTTTTTCCAGGCGCTAATGATAATGCTAGTGGAGTAAGCTTACTACTCAATTTAGCTAAATATTATAGTTCAAAAAAAAATAAATATAATATGATTTTTATTTGTTTTGGAGCTGAAGAGATTGGGCTTTTAGGTTCCAATTATTTTGTAAGTAATCCTATAATTGATTTAGATAAAATCAAATTCTTAATAAATTTAGATATCGTTGGAACTGGTGATGATGGAATTGCAATTGTTAATGCAGTTGATCAAAAGAAATATGCTAGAAAAATAGGTGTTGTAAATAAAGAATTAAAACTTTTTCCAAAAATAAAAATAAGGGCTCAGGCTCCGAATTCTGATCATTTTTGGTTTAGCCAAAAAAATGTACCAGCAATATTTATATACACTCTTGGCGGTATAAAAGCTTATCATGATATTTATGATAAACCAGACACTCTACCCTTAAACAAAATTTATGATTTATTTTTATTGATTAATACTTTTTTAAAACAGATTTAAGAAATAATTTTAAAAAATGTATTTTTACGAAAATTTATACTTAAAATGGTAAGTTTACTTATAATAATTTTAGCTCTGTTTATCATTTCTCTTTTGGTAATAGAGTTGGTACTTGCTAAAAAAAAGAAACTTAAAATCTATAATTTTTCTGATAGTTTCACAAACTTCTTCTGTGGAATGCTTGAAAGAGTTTTTGATGTATTTTTTTCTGTTTTAGCCCTTTATTGTTTCCACTACATTTATGAAAATTATTCTATTTTCAGTTTCCAATCTAATTTATTTACATGGATTATTGGACTTTTTGTGACTGATTTTATAGCTTACTGGTTCCA
>MDTC01144783.1_pt1 | contig 12380 bp, 12 predicted proteins | sample 811181 | NCBI WGS metagenome assembly MDTC01 (sample SAMN05326644, study PRJNA326480) | marine metagenome | isolation source: seawater | place: Pacific Ocean: North | collected 2011
ATACTAAATCGTAAATTATGTAATAGTAATTAATGGTTTATTTATTTTAAATTTTTAGATATTAATGAAAACAGAATTTATTTTATACAAGAATAACAGCAATAAGCCTATAATTGTAAATGAACATTCAAATTCGAATCTTCTAAAAAGATGCCAAGACAATTGGTACCACAAAAGAGATATAAAATACCCTATTAAAAAGAAGTTTATTAGTAAAATAGGAATTTTTGGTTCCAAAAGTAAAATTAACCAATTTGATTATTTATTTATCCATATTCCTAAAACCGGAGGTATAAGTTTTAAATTTAATGTTCTATATAACCCTCATTTAACCAAGAAGGTTGCTATTTACCATAAAATTAATTATCCACCTAAGGCTAATCCTGAATTTGATATTTTTAGCGAAAATAAAAAGATGTTTACTTTACTTAGGGATCCTTATAAAACTATCATTTCTTCCTATTTTCATTTTAATCATTTTTTGAAGATGAGTTTAGTTGACTTTTGTAAAAAATTTCAAAATATCCAAACTAAATTTTTATTGGGATACGATATATTTTCTCAATGCGAAGTAACGAATGATGATGTAAATAGGATTAAAAAATTAATCGACAAAAAAAATTTAACCGTTGGTATTCACCAGACAAGAAAAATGCTTGATATATATAATTTACTAGATCTAGATCACAGCTTAATTGATGATTACATTTTAAACAAAAAAATAGGAGTTAGTTACAGGCTTAAGGATATTTCATTCGAATTAAAAAAAATTATAAAAGATCAAAATAAGTTGGATAATCATTTGTATAAATATGTATTAGACAGTTAATAAATTAAGTTTTCAATACTAAATATTTACTGAAATAATATGTTATCCTTCAATGCACCAACATTCTTTTAAAACTTGTTTCACATAATCAGTAAACAAAGCAAATAATCGACATGATTAGAAAAACTTATATTTCTTAGTAATGTTGTTTCAATTACGTTATGAGTCAAAATTTTTTAAATTTATATAATATGTGGAAAAGGCAATTAATGGTTTTGTTTTGCTTTTTGTTTTTGAAAATAGCGGTTGCACAAATACACCCTTACTACGAAACAATTAATCTTGATCTAAATGGCGACCAACTAAAGTTTCAATTATCAGACTTAATTATAAATACCCACCAAAATCAAATTCCATACACTTCAAATTTAACACCTGACACATGGGATGTGATTAAAGCGTCAGATTCCTACATTCAGGATACTACAAAAGTATCTTTAATATATGGTTATGACGATGAAGATAACAATTATGTTAGTGATTTATCTAGAGATAAATCCCTTTCGTGTCATGGTAATAATTGTGAAGGTTTATGGAATAGAGAACACATATATCCTAGATCTTTATCCAACCCAGAAATGATAACGAACAGTCCTGGGCCAGGCACGGATGTTCATAATTTAAGATCTTGTGATTATACTATGAATATTAATAGATCGAATTTGATTTTTTGTTCTTCAAATGGAACTTCAGGGATGACTGCCAATAATTGTTGGTATCCTGGAGAAGAGTGGATAGGTGATATTGCAAGAATAATAATGTATATGTATTTAAGATATTCTTCTCAATGTAGCCCCTTAAATGTTGGAAATGGAAGTGCAGAATATTCTCCAAATCATGATATGTTAGATTTATTTCTTGAATGGAATGCTTTGGATCCAGTATCTGATTTTGAAAAAAGCAGAAATGAAGAAATATTTAATTATCAAGGTAATAGAAACCCATTTATAGATAACCCATTTCTTGCCACTTTAATATGGGGTGGTCCAGATGCGGAAAATAGTTGGTTAGGCTTAAGTTTTAAAGATACCCATTTTGAAAAGGAGTTTAGTTTACAATTTAGTTTGAAAAATAGTTTATTGGAGGTTACCACTAGTTATAGTCCAATTAGTATGTTGCTGTATGATTTATCGGGGAAGCTTGTATTTAAAATGAAAGGCACTATTCTGGACCTGAAAGGTTTAACAAATGGTTTGTATTTGTTAGAAATTAAAAAAGGAAACCAAAGTATACATTTTAAAAAGATTTTTGTTCACTAAAAACTTACAAGAAAATGATCTAAGTAAGATTTAATTGTCAAATTTCTTTTCGTTTTCCCTCATTTCTTCAGCCATTTTCCGGAAAGCGGCAATTTCTTCTTTTTTTCTAGCTTTTACAGTTACCAGTGCTTTTTCAACTAATTTATCCCTTTGTTCGTAATCTTCAATTTTCCCAGGTTTTTCAATTCTCATCTCTTCAGTAATCCCAAGTTCATCTAAAATATCGTCGACAAAGTTTATTTTACCTAATCCGAAATATATTTTAATTAATTCTTTGTGTTTGTTCATAATTAAAATATCCTGAATTGTAATATGTTTGATATCTCTGTAACCAAACCCCAGCCTTGACTTTCTTGTGAGTTTTCTAAGGTTTACACTATATGTATCTTTACCAAAATCTAATATATCCATAGAACAAAATTAATAATATCCTTTATAAATAAATCATGTTTGAACTTAAATATAGTTTCTAGATTTCTTATGATAAGCTTACTAAATAATTAAATATATTATGCTTAATATTGTTAAAAAATATTTTCATGAAGTTATTCACTACAATAATTTTTTTGCTCTTATCTTTCGTATTAATAGGTCTTAGTAGCTGTAAAGTTTCATTCACAGGTGTTCAAAAATTGAATCTTGAAAAACAAGACATTGATATAAGTAAAATTCAGTATTATAATTCAAAATCAATTATCTTAAAACGAGTAGTAAGCTCTAAAGAAACTGAGGTGCTTTCTGGAAAAGTAACAATGCAAGATGGCCAAATGATTGAAGAAATTGAAATAAAAAAAAATACTCCTGGCATCCTCACTAACTCTACAGATAATGCAATGTATATTCAATTTGAGCCTGGAACTATGAAAGAAAATTATTTAATTTTTGAATTATCGCCAAATAAAAAGTTTAATCTTCGCCACAATGAAGGAAAGATAAACTATCATCAAAGTATTTACAGATCAGTAATCACTCAACCATTCCCAGAATTATTAATTAAAAAGAAAATCTCTAGGGCTGTAATCTATAAAAGGAGAAAAGCTAAAGGTGTAAAAGTTAATTAGCTTAAATGGTTATAAAGTCTATCTCATTTCTAAAAATCATAAAACAAGAACTTAAATAAAAAATTAATTTTTCTGCAAGATTTTCATTTTTAAAAGTTTATTTGTAAATTTTAAGAAAAAAATGAAATCTAATTGTAAATGTAAATGCACACCATGTGTAAATGGCAATTGTAATAACTGTACAAGCGAGCCATGTACATCTTCAGAATGTGGGTGTTAAATACAGCCAATAAATATTATCGCTAGAATTTTATATTATTTTTGCTGCTAAAATTATACTATGAAGCCAACACTTTTGATTTTAGCAGCAGGAATGGGCAGTCGTTATGGTGGGTTAAAGCAAATAGATGGAATTGGACCCAACGAAGAGCCAATTATTGAATACTCTATTTATGATGCAATAAAGTCTGGATTTGGAAAAATTGTTTTTGTAATAAGGGAAGAATTTGACGAGGCATTCAAGTCTAGATTTGACAAGTTTAAGGACATTATAAATGTTGAATATGTTTATCAATCTGTCAATATTGAAATTGATGGCATTAGTATAGTAAAACGAACTAAACCTTGGGGAACCTCTCATGCTATTTTAGTTGCAAAGGATGTAATCAATGAGCCTTTTGCGGTAATTAATGCAGATGACTATTATGGCTCAGAATCATTTAAATTAATTTCAAATTTTTTGTCCAATGAATGCACAGCAAATAAAATGGCAATGATAGGTTATATATTGTCAAATACTTTATCTGATTATGGTACGGTTAACCGAGGTGTATGCTCAGTTGACGAAAATAATTATTTAATCGAAGTAAATGAAAGAGTAAAATTAGCTATGCAAGATGGAGTTGTCCGATATAATCTAAATTCAGACAATCCAATTGGAGAAGTTGATGCAAATTCTAGTGTTTCAATGAATTATTGGGGATTTCATCCTTCAATTTTTCAGCATATAGAAAAAGGACTTTCCTCTTTTATCAAAGAGAACTCAGATAATCCAACGGCTGAATATTATATTCCTGACATTATAAGTTCAATGATAGTTTCGAAAAAAATTAGTATAAGAGTAATCTCAACAAACGATAGTTGGTTTGGTGTAACTTATAAAGAAGATAAAAAACTTGCTATCGATGCAATTAATAAGCACATAGGTAATGGAATATATCCCAAAAAGCTTTGGAATTAAATATTATCAAAGATATTTTTAATTATTTCATTTCTGGAAAGGAAGTTCAATCATTTTATCAAAATAATAATGGCTTAATAAATGATACTTATTTAATTAAAACAGCCCATAAAAGTTATATTCTTCAAAAATTAAATACAGGAATTTTAAGTAATTACAGTAGAGGATTGTCTAATATACTAACAGTTAAAAAATGGCTTTTAAAAAATAATTTTCCGTATGAATTCCCGAAATTGATTTCAGAAAATTATCACACAAGAAATAATGATGTATGGAGACTCTATAATTATATTGATGGTTCCGATGTTTTTAATAAAGTATCCAACAACGAACAAGTAATAAATGCAGCTAATTGTTTAGGTAAATTTTACAATTGTTTAAATAATGAAGATGTAAATAATCTTTTTATAACATTGCCAAACTTCCACAATGGCAGAATTATTTTAAAAAATCTTATTAGCGCAAATAGAGCAGCCCCATTAAAAAGAAAGAAAAATGCTAAAAGATTGTTCGAAGAGATATTAAATCAAAGAAAAATTATTCAAAAATTTGATAATTTGTGTCAATTACTACCAACTAGAGTAGTACATTATGATACTAAAATCAATAATTTTTTATATAAAAAAAACACATTTGAAGTAAAGGCAATTATTGATTTTGATACTCTAATGCCAGGCTGTGTTCTTTCAGATATCGGAGACATGATTAGGACCTACAGTAACTTAGAGGGCGAGGAATCGAAAAAATTAGAAAATATAACTGCAGATAAAAAGATAATAGAATGTATTATTGATGGATTTTCTAGCGAAGCGACTTTGAACATAAACGAGAAAGATAATTTATTTTTTGGTGGTATAGCAATTACACTTTTACAATCCATGAGATTTTTAACTGATTTTTTCTCAAATGATGTGTATTATAAAACTAGTTATGAAGAACAGAATTTAACAAGAGCAAATAATCAATTTAAACTTTTTTTATCGTTGAAAGCTATTAATTAATGACTTATAGCTTCAAAATATATTTCTTTCTTAAGGTTTGTTATCTCCTCACCAATAAGTGAAGAAAATTGAGTGCCATAGTTATAATTTATAACCAATATAGTGTTATACATTGGAATATAAGTGAGATTTGAAGAATATCCAATATCACCTCCGCTGTGGCCGTAAGCGATAATACTGTCGCCAAAAAAGTCAATGTCTTGTCGATGTATAGATCCAGAGCTTGAGGCGTGTTTTCCAGATTCTGAGAAGAAAAAACTATTAAGAATTTGGTTCAAACTATTTTCAGAAATCAATGAGTAGTCAATAAACACAGCTTTTGCAAATTTGTACATATCTTCTGCATTCGAATAAAGACCAGTATATCCGTTTCCACTACCAGGGTTTAAATCCGAAATATTTTGGATACTACCACCATCGTTGTGAAAGTCAAAATAACCCTGAGCTAAATTTGTTTTTGGAAATTTTTCTGAGTAATCGTAATATACTGTATTATTCATATTTAGAGGAATAAAGATTCTATCATTTAAAACTTCCTCAAATGGTTTCTCAGTTATAGTTTCAATAATTAGTTCTAAAATTAAAGTATTTGTATTACAATAATAATATTTTTCACCAGGCTCATTTGTCGCAGGTTTATTTTCAAAGTATTTAATTATTTCATCAGCATTCCAACTTCTAGTAAAATTATTTACAACAGCAAGGTTATATTCTAAATCTCTAGCTATCGGGTAGATGCCAGAGGTATGGTTCATTAACATTTCTACTGTAATTTTATTACCATTGGTGATTTTTGAAGCAATATCTGGGATGTATTCAGAGATTAAATTTTCAATTTTTATATCTCCATTTTCTTGAAGTTGCCAAATTACATTACCAACCAACATTTTTGTTACACTACCTGGCTTCATAATATGACAGGGTTGCATTTTTATATTATTGTTTAAATCAGCATACCCCGAGCTACCGATCCATACTCCTTGATTGTTTGAAAAAAGTAAAGTTGCACCCGGGATTCCTCTATCCATGTACTTATCAAGAATTAATTGTAGCTTTTCTTTTAGTGGGTGGTTTTCGGAACTTTCTATAAAATTTAAATTATCAATACAAGTTTTAGTTGGCTCAATAAAATGCTTTTTACAACTAGTAATAAATAATAATGATATTATAAAGTATTTGATGTTAGTCATTAGCTGAGAGATTTATTCCGACAGAAATGGGCGCATAGGCGATAATAGGTACATTTTGTTTTATTATTATTCCTTGAATTTGTATTCTGTATTTAATAACAAAGTTTAACTTTTTTTCAAGGAGATGGAATTTTGTGGGTATCTCTAAATTAGAGCCTATTGATAGAAGCCAGTTGTTTTTTGAAGTATTTTTTTGGTTCTCATATCCAATTCCATTCCAAATAAAACTTTGCATGTTTAATATTGAAAGCAGGTATCCACCACCAAGAACCATAGGGCTGAAACAAAACTTATTTGGTAGTATTATTTTTGTGTTAAATTCAGTGTAACAATGTATTGCAGTTTGAAAGTGTTTGTGATAAAAAGTTCCAAGAATTAAATCTTGTCCAATTTGATACTTTACTTTTTTTATAAAATTGTAGCTAACTAACCCACTAATTCCTGGATGAATTGGGCTAAGCTTGGGTATAATTAAACTAGCTGAATATTGATTTAACTGAACTCCGAAGTTCCAATTATCTTTTTTAATAACATCATCCGATGAGGTTAAATCATTATTTTGTGAGAAACAGTAAGTTGAAAAAGTAATTACTACTATTATGGCTAAGTATTTCAAAAAAATATTTTTAGACATATAAGTTAATTAAAAATATCTCTTGGTAGATATGTAATGTATTTTTGTTTACTTTCTATTTTTGAAATAGAAACCATTTTTTTAGCTAAAATAGTAATATCCATAGGTCTTTGTGAAAGCAATATACCTAGCTTATTAAGAACTCTAAAAAGAAGGATAAGAACTTTTTCATTAAGTCTAATTTTCTCTTTTTGACGTATTAATAAAGGAGGTTGAAATATATATATACCTTCGAAGCTTAATTTTTTTACTTCAGCTTCTAATTCTCCTTTTATTTTTGGATAAAAAAATATGGAATTTTTATTTGCTCCAATGGATGATACAAGTAGCATTTTCCTTACTTTATTTTCAGCTGCTGATATAGCTATCTTGTACTGGTAGGTAAAATCCACTTTGTACTGGGCTTCTTTCGACCCTGCATCTTTTTTAGTTGTTCCTAATGCCGAGAAAATAACATCGCCAATTATTTTATGTTTCCAAAGTTCAATTTTTTCAAAATCAACAATATTGACTGTTATTTTATGACTATTTATTATTGGATAAGCTCTAGAAAAAACAATGATTTTTACATATAGATCATCTTTAATAAGTTGTTCCAATAGTGCTGTTCCAGTTGCACCAGTTGCACCTATAACAATAGCAATCAAAGCATGTAATTCATTAATAGTTAATTAACAGGGTTATCATCTATCCAAGTTCCTTTGTGTTGAACGTCTCCGTTTTTTTCAGTTAGTATTCCATTTCCGTGACGTAAATCATTTTTCCATTCTCCATCATAAAGATTGCCGTTTTCGTAGATCATAACTCCTTTTCCGTTCTTTTGATTTTCCTTCCATTCTCCAAAATATTTGTTTCCATTTGCATAATTCAATGTGCCTTGCCCATTTGCTTTATCAAAAAGATATTCCCCCATATATTTGTCCCCATTTTTCCAATTAAAAACTCCTTTACCATGTCTCAATCCATTTACGAAATCACCAATATATTCATATCCACTTTCCCAAGTGTAAACACCCTTTCCATGTTCTACTCCATTAACCCATTCGCCTTCATATTTTTGACCGAAAGGGAATGTGTAGGTTCCTCTTCCGTGTTGCAAGCCTTCAAAATATTCTCCTGAATATTTTTCTCCATTAGCAGCTAAAAAACTTCCTTCCCCATGAAATTTCCCGTCTTTAAAAGTTCCAATATATATATCTCCTTTGATGTTTTTACTTTCTCCTTTACCATTAATACAATCTCCAGAGACGCAATTAAAAACCATACTTAGCTCTTTTTCTTCTCCCAAAAATTGATTGTTTTCCCACATTCCTCTTAATTTTTCACCCCCTATCTTTATATATACCCCATAACCATTTCTTAATCCAGCTTCAAAATTGCCGACATATTCGTCTCCATTTGAAAAAGTGTATACTCCTTGGCCATGCATCACTCCATTCTTCCATTCTCCCACGTATTTATCCATCCATGATGTAATATATTTACCATGTCCATTTACGCAATTACCACTTACACACTGACTTGTAGATATATTATAGATGTAAGTAAGAAATATAGTTAACAAAATTTTTTTCATTATAGTTTGCAAAACTTTATACAACCTGCAAGGCAGATTAATCATCAAATATAGATAAATTGATAAAAGTAAATCAAGAGGTATTGTTAGAAAAATGTTTTTTAGAGGTCTCTAATAATTTTTTTAACTCTGTAATTTCTCTTTTCGTAAAATACCTCCATTCACCAATTTTTAGATCGAGTTTTATGTTCATAATCCTTACTCTTTTAAGTTTTTTAACTTCATAATTAAGACATTCACACATTCTTCTAATTTGTCTATTTAAACCCTGTGTTAATATGATTTGAAATTTTTTATTAGCAAGTTTTTTAACATAGCAGTTCTTAGTCAGAGTGCCTAAAATAGGAATTCCAGTACTCATTTTTTCAATAAATTTATTATCAATTGGTTTGTTGACTGTCACAATATATTCTTTTTCATGAAAGTTGCCAGATCTTAGGATTTTGTTGACAATATCTCCATCGGAAGTCAGAAAAATAAGTCCTTCGCTATCCTTGTCTAGTCTCCCAATTGGAAATATTCTTTTGGGATGAGCTATAAAGTCTATTATATTATTTTTCTCCCTCTTTGTATCTGTAGTACAAACAATGCCTCTAGGTTTATTAAATGCGATATAAATATAATTTTCATGTTTTTTATCGATTATTTTGTTGTCTACAGTCACTTTATCATTTGGGAATACTTTGGAACCAACTTTTGGGACAGCCCCATTAATCTTAACTCTGTTATCTTTTATAAGTTTATCCGCATTCCTCCTTGAACAATAACCAGCTTCACTTAAATATTTGTTGATTCTTACCCCTTTGATAGTTTACAAGTTTTAATTTAAATTTAATAAATTCAGAGCAGTCTTAGGTTGTTGAGTTTAATTTTTGAAATGATAAATAGATATACTAAAATAAAAGATGTCTTTCTATTAACCTTTTTGTTGATATTACAATTAGCTTACTTTGGCCAGGAACTAAAATTCTTTAATCAAAGACCCAGAAAGAATTTATTTGTTGAGCTAGGCGGAAACGGGGGATTACTATCTTTAAATCATGAAAAAATTCATTTAATATCATTTAAATTAATGTTAGTTCACAAAATTGGATTTGGGTTTACTCAGACTTTTCCTTTACTGAGTTCTGAGAACTATTTTTTTTCATTACCAAATAATTTAACTTTATGTTTTGGAAAAAGAAGAATCCTTTTTGAGGTTGGTCTAGGATCAACAGTATTTTTAAAAATAAACGAGTCTTATTATGATCTATCATTTTATCCAATCTTAGGATTAAGAGTACAACCACTTAGAAAGAAAAAGTTATTCTTTAAAATAAATATCTCATATCCTCCAAATCTTAAAATTTATAGTTTTTCAATTTCAGGTTCTAACATGATTTTTATCCCAGTTGGGATTAGTATAGGAAAAAGTTTTTAAGGAAATAATTTATCTCATTGGATGATGAAAAAACAAACAGTTTTTAATTTTGAATTATTTCTAGGGCTTAACAAAAAGCAATTTTTTATAAATTTTAAGTAATTTGAGGCAATTTTAAAATATGAAAACTAATATATTAACCTATTTATTTCTCGTTGTTCAATTAAATATCTACACACAGAATATATCAACAAACAGTAAAAGCGGATCCTTTATTCCTGGAGATCTCATAGTTCAACTTTCGCCTGGCAGTAAGGCGCGCAACATTACAAACAGAATATCTAAAAAGTATGATTTAAATGTTTTCAAGCATCTTTCTACTACAGCTAACATATGGCAATTAAAATTTAATCCAGAAGTTGTAGATCAGCAATATATGTTAGATTGGTTATATAAGCAGCCAGAAGTATTGCTTGCTCAAAACAATTATTATTTAGAATTGAGATCTACTATTCCTAATGATGCAAATTTTGACCAACAGTGGCATCACCATAACACTGGTCAGACAGGAGGAACAGAAGATGCTGATATCGACTCTGACCTAGCGTGGGACATTACCACAGGTGGAACTACCGCCTCAGGACATGATATTGTAATTGCACTTATTGAAAGTGGGAATTTAGATCATCAAGATTTGACCGAAAATAGGTGGTATAATACAAACGAAATCCCAGACAACGGTGTTGATGACGATGGAAATGGTTATGTTGATGATTACAATGGATGGAATCCAGTTCAAGGAAATGATAATTATGGAACTGGAGGTCATGGAACAAATTGTCTTGGCATGATGGGCGCAAAAGGTAATAATGAATTAAATGTTGTCGGTGCAAACTGGGATGTAAAATTAATGGTAATTGGAGGTTACAATATTAATACTGATGCTAACGCAATTTTAGCATATCAGTATCCGCTGGATATGAGGACTCTTTGGAATAACTCGGGAGGATCCCAAGGGGCTTTTGTGGTAGCAACAAGTTCCTCCTGGGGAATTGATGGTGAAGATCAAAACAACCATCCAGTATGGTGTAATTTTTACACAACTTTAGGAGAGGCAGGTATTTTAAATGTTGGTGCGACAACTAATGCGAATCTAAACGTAGACACTGCTGGAGATATGCCTACTGGTTGCGATAGTCCATATATGGTTGGAGTAGGAAGAACAGATCACAATGACAATTCTGAAGGCGGATATGGAGTTAGCACAATTAATTTTGGTGCTCCTGGTATTAATGTAGTTACGACATCAGGAACTAATGGGATCACAACGACCACTGGCACATCATTTGCGTGCCCCTTAACTGCTGGAGTAATAGGATTGGCTTATTCTATTCCTTGTTCTGACTTTATGAATACTGTAATAGAAAATCCTCAGGGAGGTGCAGATCTTGTTTTAGAAGCTTTAATGGACGGGACAGATTATAAAAGTCAGTTAGCAAATAAATTTGTGACCGGAGGAAGATTAAACTCAAGAAATACCCTAGATATTTTGATGTCTAACGTTTGTGACGGAGATATTTGTTTAGGTCCAAGTAATATTTCTGTAAATGATATTGGTACAAATACAGCAATTGTTCAGTTTAACCCTTCAAGTTCTGCCGCTTCGACAACATTTTATTTTAGAAAGGTTGGTAATCCGGAGTGGGTAATAGATTCAAGTGCGATTTCTCCAATAAATTTAAGCGATCTAGAAGAGTGTTCTGCTTATGAATTTTACCTTGAATCAGTTTGCGATAGTGGTAGTATTAATCAAAGTTCCTTGCAGTCATTTTCTACCTCTGGATGTGGAAATTGTTTAGACTTACCATATTGTACAAGTTATGCTTCTGATGGTATCGACGAATGGATAGAAACATTTCAAATTGGTGATTACATTTTTAATTCGGGTAATGATCAGGGCTATGGAAACTTTATTGGTTCATTGGCCTCAATTGATCTAAAAGAAGGACAAACTTATAATATAACTGTGGTTGTAGCATGGGATAATGTACTTTACAATGAACAATCCAGAATTTGGATAGATTTAAACCAAGATGGGAATTTTGAAGATTCAGAACTTCTTTTTGATCAAGGAGAATCCTCTCAGCAAGACTCTATTTTTGGGTCACTTACAATACCATCTGGCACTATACTTGGGGAAACAAGGTTACGAGTTCAAATGGCGTACGATGATGGTAATTCATTACTTCCTGGACCCTGTGATCAATTCATGTGGGGTGAAGTTGAAGAT
>MDTC01125054.1_pt1 | contig 12379 bp, 13 predicted proteins | sample 811181 | NCBI WGS metagenome assembly MDTC01 (sample SAMN05326644, study PRJNA326480) | marine metagenome | isolation source: seawater | place: Pacific Ocean: North | collected 2011
GTGGATTCGTCTGCCAGCATGCTGGAACGGACCAGAGATGTGGAGACCGGTGTTTACTGGCAACATGCCGATCTGAATGATTGGCAACCAGAGAGCCCAGCGGATGTCATCTACTCCAACGCCGCGCTGCATTGGCTGGATGACCATGAGCAGCTATTCCCGCGAATCATGGAGGCCGTGAAGCCTGGCGGAGTCCTGGCAGTGCAGATGCCCGAGAATTTCAGCGCGCCCAGTCACACATCCATCGCAGACACCGTTCGCGAGGGTGCCTGGAGGGATCGACTCGCTCCCTTCCAAAGAGAGCACCCGGTGGCCGAACCATCCTATTACTACGACCTGATCAGCCAGATGTCCAGTTCCATCGACATGTGGGAGACAACCTACATGCACATCCTGGAAGGAGAGAACCCTGTGGTAGAGTGGACCAAGGGGACGATGCTACGTCCACTGCTAGATAACCTGACCGACGAAGAAGGCGAGGCTTTCCTGAAATCATATACCGAGAAAGTTGCCAAGGCCTACCCCCACAGCGCCAACGGCAAGACCGTACTACCATTTAAACGCCTATTCATAGTCGCCGTTAAATAACGGCAATAAAGCAACCACAAAAAAAGCCCCGTCCTCTATCAGAAGGACGGGGCTTTTTTATTTCGTGAACTTGAAACTTGGCGGTGGGCAAAAAATTCGCCTCAACTTTTATTGTTGAGACGCTTTAGCAAAATCAGCACGTATAACCATGACTTGTCAAGTATTTACGCCTAAATCCGCATAATAGGCCCAAATACAGACCAATGGAAAGCCAGTATGGGAGTTCTTCTCCTGCTCATGTAGAATAACTGTGCCTCAGGAGAGGCTCACTTTAAGAACCTAAAATCTCCAACCGGAGGACCCAACACATGCCAGACCTAACATCCCTCGCCATGCCAGCGGCCACCTTATTGAAAGCAAGCGGCCAGAAGATCGCCGTGGCCGATTCATCGTGCGGCGGCCTGATTTCAGCCGCTTTGGTATCGATTCCTGGAGCATCCGACTACTATGTGGGCGGCAGCACCATCTACACTCGCGTGGCGCAAAAAGGACTGTTGCTGGTCCCAGACGAAACCATGGTTGGCATGCGAGCTAGCAGCGAGCCGTACGCCCTCCTCAACGCTCAGACCATCCGTACCGCATTGGGTACCGATTGGGGATTGGCAGAGACCGGCGCCAGTGGCCCCACCGGCAACCGCTATGGTGATTCTTCCGGACACGCCTGCTTCGCGGTAACCGGTCCGGTGGAGAAGACTCTCACCATTGAGACTGAAGACACCGACCGCGAGGCCAACATGTGGGTCTTTGCCAAGGCGGCCCTTGATCTTCTAATCGAATGCCTAAACGAAGCCAAGTAGTTCTCTAGCCCGAGTTGAACATCAAACGGAGAAACCATGTCGGCAATTGAGTCCAAGTTGGCGGAGTTGGGATACACGCTCCCTCCTCCGCCGGAACCAATAGGAAACTACCTTTCTGCAGCCCGTAGCGGCAACGTCATGTGGATGTCTGGGGTTGGTTCACGGAAAGAAGACGGGTCGCGCATCAGCGGAAAGCTGGGCGCTGACTTGACCGTGGAGCAGGGTTACGAAGCAGCACAGTGGTGCGCGCTGAACCTGCTGGCCCGTATGAAGGTGGAGTTGGGAGACCTTGACCGTGTCACCGGTATCTTGAAGGTAGTCGGCATGGTCAACAGCTCTCCGGACTTTGAAGAGCAGGCCAGGGTCGTGGATGGGGCGTCTGACTTGTTTGTGGAACTATTCGGCGATGCAGGGCGGCATAGCAGGTCAGCGCCAGGGATGGCAGTCCTGCCTAGAAACACAGCCGTAATCGTGGACTGCGTCATAGAGTTCGCAGCAGACTAACACCCTCGTCTAATTAGCCCTGGTCAACGCAGAAATGTTGGCTGGCAAGTTTTGCGAAGCGCCCTAAAAAATCACATGCCCCTAACGGAAGACCGCTAGGGGCATGTTTTTATTCTGTTTTAGCCGTTGATGCAGAGGACTAAAGAGTCCCCAGGTTCAATAGCTTAGTAGCGTCCCCCGGCTCCGCCACCCTGTCGGCTGAAGCAGTCGCTGCAGTAGACGGGTCGGTCGCCGCGGGGTCGGAACGGTACTGTGGCCTCGTTTCCGCATTCAGCGCAAACCACTGTGTGCATTTCGCGAGGTCCTCGGTCAAAGCCGAATCCGCCTCCATCAGAGGATCGGTTGGCTCGCCTTGCCTGACGGCAAGAGGGGCACCGCTTGGGCTCGTTCGTATAACCCTTTTCGGCATGGTACGACTGGTCGTCTGCCGAGAAGATGAACGATTGTCCACACTCCACGCATGTTAGATTTCTGTCCTGGTAGCTCATAGATGACTTCCCTGTTCGAGTAGAGTTGGCAAAAGTCTGGTCATCGAGACGAAAAGAGCCGGATTGTTAGATGAGGACCCCAAAGGACTAAGCCCGTGGATACCCGTACACCGATCTAGTATGCCTATAGAAGAGCACAGAATACTGCCACCGCAAACGAGTATAACATATATTCAAGTGGAACGTAGGCACGAAATGTCGCTGGGGGATACCCAAACCTGACCCAAATAGCAATTTTGCTTATCCCGTGGCACCAAGAATCACCAATATGACTCCAACCACGCTCAGCATTGTCCCAGCCACCACTAAAAAGTCTATGGCCTCCAGACGTCTGACAAAGGTGTGCGCCAACACCAGGGTGATCACCGGTGTGAGAGCATAGATCGGGCTGACCACCGTGACCGGCGCTCTACTCAACGCCTGGAACAACGAAGCGATGGCCAATCCTTGAAAGATTCCGGCGAGGGCGCAGATCAGAAGGTAATTCCTGGGCACGGTCCGGATACTTCTGATCGCCTGTCGGTGCAACATCACCGTAAGGATCAAAGAGCCCACCACCAGAGCCAGCCCCGCCGTGACCAATGGGTCCGATATCTCGGATACCACGTGCCTGCTGATCACGTCCCTGGTGGCGAAGGTTGCTGCCCCGCCCAAAGCGGCAAAGTAGCCCAAACGTTTCACCTGGACAACATCAACCCCGACGCTGGCATCCTTCCGGGGGAAGATCACCAGGAACAGACCAGCGACGATGATCGGCGTTCCGACGGTGATCAATAGATTGGGCCGTTCACCCAACAGAATCACGCCAAGGGTGAATGCTATGACCGGCTGGATGCCGGACATTGGGACAGCCCGAGACGCCCCTACCATGGAGATTCCTATGATCAAGAACAGGCGGGCCATCGGGTAGGCCATGATACCCATCAGGACGATCCAAGCCATGGCCTCTTTGGAGAGTGACTTGATATCGTCCAGGTTCAGGAGCAAGGCCAGGCTGAGGATTAGCACCATGCCACTTAGCACGGTGAGCAACGCTGCCGTGGGAGCCGGTGTCCTTTGAGTGCCTATACGCACCAGAACGTTGCCGCTGGCAAAGCCACAGGCAGCCAGGAACGCGAAAGCGACAGCTAACGGCAAAGAGCCCTCCCAATATTCCGGTCGTCGGCCAGCCGAAGATCCGCCATGTGTTCCCTGCTAGGCGGTTAGGCTACCCAATCGGCCACCCTTTCGCCAATCATGATGGCTGTGGCGTTGGCGTTGGCCCTTGGGACCTGGGGCATGACTGAAGAATCAGCGATCCACAGGCCTTGGAATCCCTTCACTCGGCATTGCTGGTCCACCACGGCCATGGGGTCGGAATCGGGGCCGATCTTGCAAGTTCCGGAAACGTGGCGAGCGGTGCCTACTGTCTGTCGGATCCAGAGGTCAAGGTCGTCGTCGTTGGCCAATATCTCATCAGACGGCGCAACCTTTTCATCGGACACCTCTTTGTAGGCGTCGGTGTTCAGCATCTTCACCGCCAGACGGATGCCATCACGCATGCGGCGCATGTCCTCAGGGTGGCTGAAATAACGGTAATCGAAGCTCGGCTGCACCGATGGGTCCGCCGAAGCCAAACGGACGAATCCCGCCCCGGCCGGCAGCTCAATGACACAGGAGATTCGGCCGATGCGGTCGGGAAGCTCCTCTCCGGTGAAGGGGTTAAAGACCGAACTGGTGGTCATCATCATGTCGTTCGATTCTTTAGAGCCCTTGGCCGTGTAGCGCAGAGCAACGCGCGCTCCAGCCGCATCAGGGGCCAACTTGATGCCCTCTTTTATTTTGTAAGAGATGGGTGAGATCGGGTGATTTCTGAGGTTGGCGCCTACTCCGGGTGTGTCCTGGATCACCGGAATACCAAACTCCTCTAGTTGGTCCTTGGGGCCGATACCGGAGAGCATCAAGATGTGAGGGGATTTCAGGGCGCCTGCAGAGAGGACAACCTTGTTGCTCTCCACGGTGAATACCTCTCCGCCGCTCTCAACCTCGACACCAGTCACCTGGCCGTTTTCCGTAAGCACCCTCTGCACAAATACGTTGCCTCGGATGGTGAGGTTCAGTTGGTGCCGCATGGGACCGAGGTGAGTGATCGCGGTGCTCATCCTGACGCCGTTCTGGTTGTTCATTGGAACCAAAGCAACGCCTGTAGGGTTGGTTCCGTTCATGTCGTCGGTGGTGTCGTAGCCGTTTTGCAGACAAGCTGTCTGGAAGGCAGATTGAATAACAGGGATGGTCTCATTCAACTTCCTGCTGATGGGTAGCGGTCCTTCCGTTCCATGGAAATCGTCCTTGATGTCCAGGTCGGTTTCCATCTTCCTGTAATAAGGGAGGACCTTGGTATAAGACCATTCGTCATTGCCCCAGGACTCCCAGTCGTCAAAGTCCTGGGGGATGCCACGGAGAAATACCTGTCCGTTGATGGAACCACCACCGCCGATGACCTTGCCCTGGGCCACGTGAATCTCACCCTGTTCTTCTGTGATAGTGCCCCGGAGCGCCCAGTTATGGGGTGAATTGACGTCTTCCGCGCCCTTGGTGTGGCCGTATTGGATGTCGAAGGGCAAGTTGCTGAGGTCTGGGTAGTCGTTTCCAGCCTCCAACAACAGCACTGTCTTGCTGGGGTCTTCGGCCAGCCTGGCCGCTACCACGGAGCCAGCGGATCCGCCGCCAACAACGATAACGTCGTATTTCATCTGATTCCTCCCAAATATAGCCTTAGGCCAGTTCCGCTTCTGGCCGGGTATTTCTTCCGGAGATTGGGCTAGATGGCGTTCAGGAATTCCTGGGCATTTACTACCGAGCCAAATCGGGGGTAGATCTTCTCGGTCAATACCCGGTGGACTTCAGGATCGGGGTCTGAACAGCCGTCTGATACCACCACAAATTTGTAGTTCACATCTACCGCCCACCTGGTGCAGGACAGCACACAGCCGCTGGTGGAGACACCCATGATGACGATGGTGTCCTTGCCCATCTCACGCAGGGTCACATCCAGCTTGGTGGTGGAGAATGGGCCCGGCCTGACCTTGGTGAGAATCAACTCCCCGTCAACCGGCAATACGCCCTCGTGCAGTTCAACGTCTGGTGCGTACTCCACCAATGCTCCGCCGCGGTGGATCACGTAGATCACAGGAATTCCAGCGCCCCGTGCTCCCTCAAGTACCTGAGCCGCTTTCTTGATCACATCTTCGGGTTCACTGGCATTGTTGTTGATCATTCTCTGCTGGAAATCCATTATCAAGACCGCCGTCTTTTCAGGGTCTATCTTCAATGCTTGGGTCATTACAAGAGTCCTCACTTGGTTGATGATTCTGCTTCATATTGGGGAGGGGCCTGCCCTGCCCAAAAGATGGTCGCGGGCTATTATAAGCGCAATCCGAGATACAAAGGCAATCTGCGGGAGCCGAGCAAGAACAAACCTCGGGAACAAAGTGGTCTGTTGCTCCGTCTAGTAGATATGGAAACGCCCAATATCTCATAGGACCAACCATGAAAAGAATACTAATCGTCATAGCCGGGCTGATCTTAGCCCTGGCTGTGGCCTGCTCCGCTGAACCCACACTCGTTCCCAAGGTGCCCACACCTACCACGGTGCCGCCGGTAGAGACAGCCACACCCCGACCTGTAGCCGAATGGTCGCTGGAAGACACCACGGTGAGGGGAGACACCGTCATCGTAGCCATCTTTTTTCATTCGACCCCGTCTATCGATGTGACCGTCGGAGGGAATCCTCCGACCAGAAAGGCAGAGACCCTGCCGACGATCAGTTACTTTTTTGAGGATCTCGACCCAGGTGAGCACAAAGTTGAGATCCAAGATGTAATGGGGAACATGGAGAGCACATCTGTCGTGGTCGATGAGCAGGTGGCAGATAACGGCAGCGAGCCGGAGTGGCTTGCCGAGTGGCTGACCAACTTGCAAGCACTGGAGGTGGACAACCCGCCTATGTCCATCACCAGATACGAGAACCAAGGCGAGGTGGTCTACTACGTGGTGAACCAGTGCTGTGACCAGTACAGCGACCTGCTGGACGCCGAAGGCAACCTGATTGGCCACCCTGATGGGGGGGTCACCGGACGCGGCGACGGGGTCACGGTCTTCGACCCAACTGGCCTCAAGGGCGAGGAAGTCTGGCTGGGACGCTAAACCCAATGAACAAAAAGAAAGGGCAATCGTAGATTGCCCTTTCTTCTGTCAGTCAATTTGGCTGGCTATTAGTCGGGTAGGCTCTCTTCGGCGGCCTTGATCTTCGCCGAAAACTTCTCTCCCAGATCCGCTTCTTCGTCGGCATCTAGTCGTTCATTGATCGCTGAAGTGAAGGTCAAGGTACCAAGCATCTTCCCCTGCTGCACCACAACCAGGTCAAGAGTTATTTCCACGTCAAAGTCGGGTACCGCGGTTAGGAGTCTATAGGCCGCAGAAGGCTCCCCGATCTTCGGGAACGAGACGTCCTTCAGAGAAACCTCTGCATCGATTCCCTCATCGTCTCGGAACACCGTCGTAAACGCTTCTTCTAGTTCAGTTTTGCATTCCTGTAATGACGACGCCTTAAGAAACGCCTCAATCGCGTTTCTCAGCCGCGGAAGATGAGGTAAGTACAGTGGCTGAAGAGCTCACGGATTGCCCATCCGGTCCCGTGAAATCGTCCGAGTCGGCTTCAAATACTTCGCCTGGAACGGTATCCGAATCCAAGATTTGACAGTCTTCGCTCAAGTCCAAATCCGAATCGTCCTCGTCCTCATCGCTTGCCGCTTCACTCGTCCAACCGGTCGGGAAATCACTCAAAGATAGATTTGCCGCCTTAGCCGCCGATTCCGCTGCCACTAGGAATTCCGCGAACGTATCGCTGTCCATTTCCTCATCGTCTTCAGAATCGGTGCATGCAATAGCCATCAATGACAATCACACACCTAACATCAACACGAACAATAGCCTGCGGCTTGTAAACATCAATCCGATGTTGCTTCCAATTTGAGTTCTCATTCTGCCCCTCTGGATGAATCCTCGGGTATAGTAGCCATTTTCTTAGACTGAAGCAACCAAAACCTCTTAGTTTATGGGTGACCCTCACGATTGACCAACGACACATTGGCCCTATACGCACAACGATTAGGTCTGTCTTGTGCCACGGGCCAATTAGAAAACCTGATTAGATCGTCGACTGCGGAGAATCGCCTATTCGCCTTTGACCCAGGCAGTGATCAAGTGATGGGCGATGGCGATGGGTTGGGGCACGGCAAGGTTCTCGTTCTTGCCCTGCAGTGCCGATGCGACCTCGTCCCGGGAGAACCAACGGACATCATTCATCTCATCCTCGTCGAAGTTGATATCAGTGGTTGCCGCGTCGGCATGGCAGCCAATCATCAGCGACGACGGGAACGGCCACGGTTGGGATGAGTGATACCGCACCTGCCCCACTTCAATCCCAGCCTCTTCCATCACTTCCCGCGCGACAGCTTCTTCAATGGACTCACCCTGGTCAACGAACCCAGCCAGCGCCGAATAGGTGTTGGTGCGGTTCAGCCGACCGCGTCGGGACTGCCCCAACAAACATCGGTCGCCGTCGGATGCGACAACGATGATCACCGGGTCTGTGCGTGGGTAGTTCTCTTTCTTGCACTGGGAGCATGTCCGTACCTGGCCGCCGCGTCCCATAAGGGTCTCACCCCCGCAGATGGCGCAGAAACCATTCACGTTGTGCCAGTTGATCTGGGCCCTGGCCTGGGCCACAATTCCGGAATCGGACGGGCTGAGTATATCGGTCACCGACCTCGCGTCGACGAACCTAAACCCACTCCCCTCACTCAGTTCCAATAGCGCTCTTTCCTGGGCGGAGATATCCACGGTGAAATGGGCGGTGTCGTCCAGCAGACCCAAGAATATGGGAGTCGCATCTACTCCCAGTCGTTCCAGGTCAGAGGAGCCGACCCAGCCCAATCCCTCTTGGGCGCCTTCAGTGACCAAGATATTGAGGTCACGAAGTGGCAAGAATCTACTTGTAGCGTCTTTAGCTTTGTCCGCAATCCATTCGTCGTCGCGGCGCACCGTTTCACCGCGGTCGACGGGGTTTCTGGAATAGACGTGAGAAAAATTCAACTTTGGATCTTTCATTCTTGGTTCATCGCCTTGATTAGATAATATGGTTGCCCAGTGGTTAACCCGGTAGATAACCGCCAGTCTATCCGATTCTACCAGCAATACCCATCTTGCTATGCGGTTGGTTGGTCGCTATCATGCGGCAAAAGTCGGTAAGCCGCTGCGTCTAAAAGGAGTAAAGCATGGCACGAACACCCACAGTGACCAGAGATCAGGTGCCCGAGAAATACCGGGAGGCCTTTGACAGTGAAGTGGCCATCAGCAGGAACGCCATGGAGAATGGGCCTGGCTCCGTGATGATCAACAGCCCTGAGATGCGAAAACGGGCCAACCACCTGGTCTTCTACTTCAGACAGGAATCTGAGCTTCCGCAGAACATCCAGGAGATGGTCATGATTTTGACCGCGCGGGCCAAGGACTGCCAGTACATCTGGTTCGCCCACGCAGCCCGCGCCCGCAAAGTGGGAATCAGCGATGCCTTTGTGGATGCTCTCAGAGATAAGAAACCACTGCCCAAGCTGGCCGGCGCAGAACAGATAGTGGTTGACTACGCCACCGAGCTCTTCGGCACCAACCGGGTCAGCGATGCCACGTTCAAAGCTGCCATCGATCATTTTGGCGCACAGCTCTTGACCGAGTTGACCACCATGATGGGTTACTACTCCATGCTGGCGCTAAACGTGAACGCCTTTGATGTGGATGTCCCCGAAGGCGGAGAAGCGCCCCTGGTCGTTTAGCCCACACCCCGTCGAACCGGTAAATAGAAAGTGCCCTACCCAGAAATCTAGGTGGGGCACTTTTGCGCTCTGAAACTCGGCACTGGCTAAAGATTTAGCGAGTGTTCCTCGTAGTCCTTGACCTTGTCGTACACCTGCAGCCGGTGGCGGCCGGCTTCCAGAACGAATATCGAGTCATTCTGGTCCACATTCACCGCCACAGGACGTCGGAAACGCCACTCCGGTTCCATGTTCGCCCGCCGACGGGCCTTGACGATATCAGGGTTGGCATCGATATAGGTCTGGGTCCACGGCGAGGGCTGCTGAGCGTCGCCCACCAAGGTGGTGACGAAATGGCCATCGGGTCCATAGACCTGGACACGGTGGTTGCCCCAATCCGTGATGTAGACGTCACCTTCGGAGTCCACAGCTACCCCGGTGGGTCCATGGAGGCCTCCAACGCCGCCGTCATTTCCTTGGAACATGACCTTGAAATTGCCGTTGGCATCAAAGCTCTGAACCCGGTTATTCTTCCAATCGGCGACGTAGACATCACCAGCCCGGTCCACGCAGATACCCCAGGGAAGGTTGAACTCGCCATCGCCGTCGCCTGGTTGTCCAAACCCGCCCAGGAATGCCCCATCTTTGGTAAACTTTTGGATTCGGTTGTTGGCGCTATCCACGACCAGCAGATTGTCATCTGCGTCAAAGGCGATGCCTGACGGCCCGGCCAACTCCCCTTCACCGCTGCCTACTTCTCCCCAGGAGGACAGGAACGTCCCCTCTTTGTCGAAGACGGAAATCCGGTTCAGGAAATCGTCTGATGCGAAGACATTGCCTTCGCTGTCCAGGTCAATCGACCGGGGCCAAACGAACTGGCCATCGCCCCGTCCTGCAGCGCCAAACTGGCCCAGAAACTCGTGGTCACGGGTGACCCGGGTGATGCGCTGGCCGATCTCCTCGACACCCCGGCTGATGACATAGATAAGGTCGCCTTCCCCAAAAATGAAATCTTGGGGCGACCAGAATCCCTGCCCCGACATGCCGTACATGCCGATGCAGTAGCTGTAATCAAATACACGCCCAGCGGCGACTGTTGTTAGCATCTCTGCTCCTTCTCGATTCCAGGTAAACGTCGAACCACGTTGGAAGATCGAGCGGGTTAAACGAATTGAATCTGTTCGAACTTGCCGCCGACGATTGGCACTGGATCAACTCCCAGCCATTGATCAACGACGCTGGAATAGAAGCCCCTGAAGTCATAACTCGGGTCCAAGTCACCCTGGTTCAGGTCTTCCGGTTTGAGTGACGGATATGAGCCATACATCCCGCCTTTAACGGCGTCTCCGATGATGAACGCGCCACCACCGGCACCGTGATCAGTGCCGGTGCCATTGTCACGCACCCGACGGCCGAACTCCGTGAAGATCATCATGACCACGTTGTCAGCGGCGTCGTGTTCGTGCAGGTCATCAAAGAAATCGCTGATTGCCGCCGAAACCTCAGTCCACAACCTGGTGTGCATGGGAGTCTGGTTGAAATGGGTGTCGTAGGGAGCGTGGGACGTGTAGAACACCTGGGTGCCCAGGTCTGCCAGATGCACCCGGGCCACGTCTCTCAGGTATTTGGCGATGGCGTTGTCGCCATACTCCACACTTGAGCTGTATTTCTCGGGGGCGGACTTGATGATGTCTGCGCCCTTCAAGGCGTCACGGCCGGTCTGACCCAGGTAATCCATGGTTGCGCCGGTACCGATGGCCGGGGCGTACATCCTGGCGAACCGGTCCATCAAACGGGTGCGGTCCTGCTCGCTGGCAACACCGGGCACGCTGGACATCAATCCGTAGGTCTCAAGGTTAGATACAGATGTTATCGGTACACCTTTCAATGCCAGCGCACGGGGCAGACCCTGACCAAAGTTGACGCATTTCAGGACGTTCTCGCCCTGGGGGTCCAGGTCTCGGACCAACTTGGCGACCCATCCTTCTGTGCCCACCGTATCTGGTTCACAGGTGTGCCAGATGTCCATGGCCCTAAAGTGAGACCGAGGCGAGTTTTCAAACCCGATTCCGTGGATGATGGCGACTTTGCCATCGTCGTACATCTGTTTGAAGGGGGCCATATTAGGATTGAAGGCCAACTCATCGTCGATGGGCAGGACCTTGTCCTGGGGAATCCCGACTTTGGGTCGGTTGTCGTGATAATGGCCGTTGGTATACGGGATTATCGTGTTGAGATAGTCGTTTGCCCCGGTGAGTTGCAGTATCACCAACACCGGGTCTTTCTTGTTTGCAGTCATGTCCTCACCTCGTCTTGAATATTCTTGAATATCAATGGATGGATGGGTTTAAGCGAATTGGAAGTCTCTCGACGCCGCGATCAACGCCAGCATCACTCCAATCTTCTGCTTTGATCTTTCGGACTCTGTTTCCGACTCCCAATTCAGGCCGCCATCTTCGGTCGCCTGATCAAGGAGTTCGGCTTTAGTAGACTCGCTGAAATCCAGCGGCCCCACCAGATCCAGACAACCGTCCACAAACTCTTGAGGGGTGGTTGCGCCCCGCTGTTTGAGGTCGGAGATGATGGCTTTCACTCCGGGAAGGGTGATATCCCCCAGGAGACCGGCGGCGAAATTCACCCTGCGGACCAGCGCTCCGCCGTCGATCCACTCCCCTCCCGTATGCCAGCTTTCCACGCTTGGTGGGTTCAGCAACTCCTGGCCCTGGTAATTGCACTCAAATGCCAGACTGTTGAACCCTGGGCGCGGGCCCTGGAAATTACCAGCCAGGCGAACGGTGCTGACCACCAGTTCTGCCGGGCTTTTCACATGGGCAAAGCGGGCGTTCTTGAAGAAATCAGAGTTGAACAGCACCCGGAGCATGGCCCGCAGGTTGCCGTCCGATTCGTCATAGGCGGCGACCAGTTGGTCTATGGCGTCCTGGTCGTTGGGTGGGTTGATGTTCCAACTGGGAACCTGGGGTTCGTCAGCGACGAAGAAGTTATACAGATGCCTGGCCAGGAAGCGCGCTGTGGCCGGTTGTTTGACCACTATGTCAATGATGTCTTCCCCGTTGAAATTACCAACGTGGCCCAGGAAATTCTTTTCGCCGTTATCGTGGTCTTCGGGGCGGTACTCAAAATTCCAGTAGAA
>MDTC01194366.1_pt1 | contig 12379 bp, 12 predicted proteins | sample 811181 | NCBI WGS metagenome assembly MDTC01 (sample SAMN05326644, study PRJNA326480) | marine metagenome | isolation source: seawater | place: Pacific Ocean: North | collected 2011
AAAATATTATTAAAAAGACAAAATGTTTAGATATTGTACTCACTAAATTAAAAGAATATTCTTTTATACTTGAGATAATCATTATTGTCGATACAAAATAATAATAGTAATGATCTTATGCGTGAGTAAAAAATTATTATTAATAGAACTATTTTTTAGTGTCTAATTTTGAAAGATTTTTGAATGATAATAATAAATTGTAATTAGACAATCATGATCGATTATTTAAAAAAAAAATTTAAATATACTATTTTTCACTATTTTTTTTTAATAATTCAAAATCCAAATTACATCAAATCATTAAATGATGAAAAACATTTTCATAAAAAATTTATTGGTAATAACAATTTAATTTTTGACATAGGCGCTAATAGAGGTGACAAAACTTTTATTTTTAGAAAATTTGCAAATAATGTAATATCTTATGAACCTGAAACAAAAATGTACAAAATCTTGAAACAAAGATTTAAAAATACAAACGTATTAATTAAAAATATTTTAGTTTCAGATAAAAAAGGGTTAGTTAATCTTTTGAGTATAAAAAATCATGAAGCATACAGTTCAATAATTAAAAAAAGTATAGGGACTTTAAAAAAAGATGAAAAAAAAATATTATTAAATTAAAAAAAAAATCAACAACCCTAAATTATGAAATAAAAAAATATGGAAAACCTGACTATATTAAAATTGATTGTGAAGGTGCAGAGTTTCTTATCTTAAAAAATTTGGATAATAAAATAAAAATTATAAGCGTAGAGGCAAACTTGCCACTTTTTTATTCTGAAACTTCAAAAATTATTAGAATTATGGAAAAAAAATTTGACTCCTCTTTCAACATAAGAATTAATAATAAATATGAATTTTATTTCAATAAGTTAGTAAATTCAAAAAAATTACTTAATTTTTTGAAAAAAAAGAGAATTGTTTGTGAAGAATTTATAATCAATAATCACTATTAATAATTATTTAAAAATTTTAAATGTTTAAAAACGATTATAATCAGTTGAGTGAAAACTATCCGAAATTCATGTACTCGGGAATAATAGGATTTTTAATGAAAAAAAGTCATAATTTAATGGAAAAAAATTATAGATATTTTGATAATCAAAATGATATTAAAGTTCTTGAAATTGGCGCTGGCATTAAACCACACATAGAATTCTTAAAACATAATTTTTCATCATATAATGTTTTGGATTTAGATTTTGATGATCATTTAAAAAAATTTTATGAAAAAAATTTTAGTAACATTTCTTTTCAAACATATGATGGTGACACGATCCCTTTTGATAATGAAAGTTATGACCGTATCATTCTATCACATTGTTTAGAACACATATTGGATCCTGAAAAAATATTAAATGAAATAATAAGAATTATGAAAAAAACCTCAATTCTATCAATTGCTATTCCTACAGATCCTGGATTAATGTGGAGGATGGGTCGAAATTTTGTGAGAAAACGTGCTATGAAAACTTATGGAATTTCCAAAATTGACTATGAATATATCATGGCAAGAGAACACGTAAATTCCTCTTTTAATTTAAAAAGTATATTGGAAAAAAAATTTCATATATATACAAAAACTTTTTATCCATTTAATTTTAATTCTTTAGATTTAAATTTATTTTATATAGTTGATTTAAAAAAAATTTAAAAAAATGATTTTATTAGGATTATTATCTTTGTTACAAATTTGGTTTATCCCAGGGATAACAATGTTAATCTATAAACCTAAGTTTAGAATAATAGATTTGATAATTCTCTCACTGCCACTTAGTATGATTTTGAACCACTATATAGTTATTCTATTAGTTTTATTCAAAACATATGGTCAACAATCAATAATTTTTGTAATAGTTTTAGAATTAATTTTAATTGGATTTTTTTTTATCAAAAATAAAAATTACTTTAATAAAGAATTATCATATTTTTTAAGATTTATTGAATTTAAGAAAATAAAAATCAATTTTGATTTTTTTGATTTAATAATTTTTTTATTATTTCTAACTTTATTTTATATTGCAATTAAAAATATTGGTAATGTTGTTGAAATTGGAGATCCGATAACTTTTTATAATTGGACGAATGAATGGTTAGATGGCAAGATTCCAGAAAAATCTTACGATTATCCACAATTACCATCAATACTAAGTTCTTTATCTTATGTTTTAATAGATAATAGAGAAATAGATTTTTTTTCAACTGCTATTTTTTTAATCTATCCATTTTGGATTTTTTTAATATGTTACAGAATATGTTCTGTTTTAAAAAGTTATAAAAATATAATTAAATTATCTACAATTATCACTTTATTAATTATTCTATATAATTTTAGACATTATGCGCTTTTTAATGGCTTACCTGATCCATCTTTGACATTTTTAACTTGCATTGGATTTTATTTACTAATTTTATATCTCAAAGATATTAAGTTTAAAATAAACTTTGAAATTTTAATAATATCATTAATTATGGCCACTCCAGCTTTAATGAAACAATATGGAATGTTTGTATCTGCAATATTTCCTGTTTTTTATTATATTTTTAATTACAACAATAAAGATAAAATTAAAAACTTTTTTTTATTATCCTTTTTAATATTTATATTTTTCTCACCTTGGTATTTATTTAAATATTATCAAATATTTATACTGGGTACAGAAGTCTCAATAGCGCCCACAATAATGAACTTCAATGAAAGTTCTACAATCAATATAATAAAACCAATTTATTCAATGAAAAAATTATTTGGAGATGGTTATTTATTTTTGATAATTATTATTCTTATTAGTCTAAAAAATAAAATTGCTCAAAAAATCTTTTTATTTTTTCTTTTACCATATTTTTTGATTTATAGTTATTTTTTTGGATTAGATTACAGAGCTTTTAGTTTAGCAATGCCAGCGACTGGATTACTTTGTGCTATTGGTATTTTTAATATTTATTCATCATTAAGAAATAACTGTAACATAGAAATAATAAAAAAAATATATTTTGTACTAATTTTTTTATCTTTAATACTATTGCTTATAAGTTTAAATTATCTAAGAAGCCCAGACAAATTAAATAATATTTCAATAATGAAAAAAAAAAATCGAGGTAATCCAGAATTAAATTTTCTTTTATATAAAAACCTCGAAATGAATGATAGTGTAAGAGATATTTTTGTTTTTAGAGATATATGGAATTTATCACTTTTACCCAATATAAGTCATGAATTTCATAGTGATATATGTCTTAATCTAAATAAGATTAATCAAAATTTTGAAAAGAGAAAATACTATATTCTTATAGATAAAAATGAAAAAACCTGTGATGATAAAAATCTGTTATTTCTAAATAAATTAAATAAAACAAAAATTTTTGAACACAAAAATTTTCTATTTTTTTTAATTGAAAATTAATTAATAAAAGATTTTAAAAATGAAAATAATTTGTGCTATACTTTGTTACAATTCTGAAAGGACCATTTTTAAAGTTTTAAAAGAGACGCAAAAAATTAAAAATAAATTTGATTTTATATTCATTAATGATGGATCGACAGATAATACTTTGAAAATCCTTAATTCATTTAAAGTTAAAAATATTACACATAAAAAAAATCAAGGTTATGGTTCTGCTGTAAAATCAGCTTTAAAATACGCAAAAAATAAAAAATATAACTATTTAGCTATTTTTCCTGGTGATAATCAAAGATATACAAAAGACCTTATTACTATGTCGAAGAAAATTAAAGAATTAAATCTGGATATGGTTTCAGGTTCTAAATATAATTTACTAAAACAAATTCCGTTTCATAGAAAAATAGGAAATATTTTTTTTTCTTTCATTGCGAAAACATTATGGAATTCAGAAATAAAAGATGTCTTAACAGGTTTCAAAATTTATAGAATAAATTCTATTTATAAATATATTTCTTATTTTCCAAATAATTATTCTTTTGATATCATTTTAAATCAATTAATCAGTTTAAAAAAAATGAAGACTATGGAAATTTACGTCAAATGCAGATATAATCAACATACCTCAAGTATGAAAGGTTTTTTTAAAATCCATAAAAAAAATATAGGATTTATCGGATTGTCAATGTTTTTTAACTCATTATTTTTTTTAATAAAGTTTAAATTAAAATCTTTAGATTGAATCTTTAATTAAGAAATCTTTTGTATCTTTAATAGTTTCTTTGATATTATATTTTTTTGAATAAATATTTGTTTCTACAATTGGATTCATTTCAATATATTTTAACCTACTTTTATTCAAGAAACTAATATTAAAAAAACTTAAAATTTTATTTAAAATTAAGATTAAATTTAGATTTATTTGTATAGGTAAATAAAATTGATTATTTTTTATTAAACTAATGTAATTTTTTAAATTTAAATTGCGGTCATTCAAAATAATCTTTTTATTTTGTAATTTTTTTTTTATAATTACATCTCTTATAAAGTTCGAGATGTTTCTAACGTCTACAATTGGAATACTTACATTGGGGAAAAAAATTAAAATTTTTTTTAAAAAATTTTTTAAAAACTTATTATTTGGTGTTAATTTTTTATCATTTGGTCCTATCACATGAGTGGGAGCTATAATTAAGTATTTTTTTTTAAACATTTTACAAAATTTTAAAAAAATTTTTTCGTTAATAATTTTTGTTTTTCCATAGTTACTATCAAACTTATAAAAATTATAATTATTTGTTGATTTAATTTCTTTTTTATTTGTATCAAAACATGTTTTAAAAGATGAAAAAAAAATAATATTTTCTACTTTTTTAAATAATGACATACAATTTTTAATGATTCTTTTATTTTCAATAAAAATTTTATTATCGTTCTCATTTGAATCTGGATGAATACCAGCACAAAAAATAATTAGATCAAAATTTTTCCCATCGATTTTATCAATAAACTTATTTTTTTTACTAGAAAATCTAAATACATCATAATTGCTATCTTCTATCAATGTTTGATATATATTGCCTCCAATAAAACCACTTCCTCCAATTAAGCAAATTCTTTTCATTTTTAAAAAATAATATAATTATATTATAATAAACAATATTTTAATAATGAGTAAAATTAAAAAAGAATTTTTTGAGAATGGATTTGTAACTAAACATAAAATATTAAGCATTGATGAAGCAAATTTAATTAACAATGAATATCAGGAATTTCTCTCAAGTAAAAATAGCTGGGTAGATTTAGTAGAACATAAGTCGAAAACACATCTTTTTTTTCCGTGGGCAAACAAACTTATTAGAAATGAAAAAATTCTCAAACTTGCTAGTGAAATCTTAGGTAATAATTTTTATTGTTGGAATTCCTTGATCTTTTATAAAAAACCACAATCAAAAGCTTTCGTTTCAATGCATCAAGATCAAAATTATTGGGGCATAATTCATGACAAGGCTTTATCAATTCAAATTGCAATCTCTAATTCTACTGAAAAAAATGGTTGTCTCAAACTTATTCCTAAATCTCATACTAAAAATCTTATGCACAAGGATTATTCAAATTTAAATAATATTTTAGCTAGAGGACAATCTATTAAATCAAGTGAAATTAATAAAAATGATTTAATAAATATTAATTTAAACAAAGGTGAATGTTGCATGTTTCATGGAAATATCGTCCATGGTTCATATGAAAATACATCTGATGAACCCCGTTTTTTATTCACTATAAGATTTCTTACAACTGATAATAAAATTCAAAGTAAATATTATTATAATAATGCTACATTAGTGCAAGGTGAGGATAAATTTAATTATTTCGAAAAAGAAGATACTATTGATAATTCTTCACTAAAAGAGTTAAAAATAATTCATAAAAAAAATTTAATAGATCAATTCTATAAATATCTCAAGCTCAAACTTAAAAATATTTATATTTGTAATTTTCTAATGTTCTTTCTTAAGTTTGATCCTGTTAGAGGTATATTTTATAAATTAATAAAAAAAATATAAGTTAATCTAATTTAAATTGATCTTTATAATTATTTATTAATTTTTTTTTTTTGTTTATTCTTATCTAAAAAACAATTTCCAATTACTAGTTTATCTAGATTATTTCCCATAAAACATCTAAATGCATCAGCAGGAGTATTTACAATTGGTTCGCCTCGTACATTAAATGATGTATTCACTAGAACTGAACAACCAGTTTTTTCCTTAAATTTCTTAATGAGACTATAATATCTTTCATTTGTATCTTCTTGAACAGTTTGAACTCTGGAAGAGTAATCAACATGAGTTACAGCAGGTATTCTTGATTTTGGAATATTAAGTTTCTTAATACCAAATAAAAAATTTTCTTTATCAGTCATTTTTATTTTTAATTCATCTTTTATATTTGCGACTAAAAGCATATAAGGACTTTCACAATCTATATTAAACCATTTGTCAACATCTTCTTTTAAAACTGAGGGTGCAAATGGTCTAAAACTTTCCCTAAATTTAACCTTTAAATTTAAATTTTTTTGCATAGTGGGAGATCTTGGATCACCTAAAATTGATCTTCCTCCAAGTGCTCTTGGCCCAAATTCCATTCTTCCTTGAAACCATCCTACTGCATCACCATCACTTAAACACTCAGCTGTTTTTTCAATTATCAATTCTTTATCTAAAATTTCAAAGTCAGCCTCTAATTCATTTAATTCTTTTTCTATGTCTTTTTGCGAAAATTCTGGTCCCAAAAAAGATCCTTGCATTTTGTCAGTTAAAGGTTCAACTCTTTTATTGTTTTTCTCATTGTGCCAAAATGTTAAAATTGACCCTAATGCACCTCCTGCATCACCAGCTGCTGGTTGAATCCAAATATTTTCAAATATATTTTTTTTTAAAATTTTTCCATTGGCAACACAATTTAAAGCAACACCTCCAGCTAAACATAAATTTTTTATTTTATATTCATCTTTTAAATTAGAAACTAATTTAATCATAATTTCCTCTGTTACTAACTGTATAGAAGCGGCAATATCCATGTGAAATTGCTCAATCTCATCTTTTTCTGGGGATCTAGGATTTCTTCCAAATAACTTAGAAAATTTTTTATTAGTCATAGTTAAACCAGTCGCATAATTAAAGTATTGCTGATCTAAATTAAAAGAACCATCATCTTTGACGTCAACTAAATTTTCTAAAATAAGATCTTTGTATTTTGGTTCACCATAAGGAGCAAGACCCATCAATTTATATTCACCACTATTTACTCTAAACCCTACATAATAAGTAAAAGCAGAGTAAAGTAATCCTAAAGAATGTGGAAAATGGATCTCTTTTTTAATCTCAATCTTATTATCTACACCAATCGCAACTGTAGTTGTTGCCCACTCTCCAACGCCATCTGCAGTAAGAATTATTGCATCTCTAAAAGGTGATGGATAAAATGCGCTAGCTGCATGACTCATATGGTGTTCTGAAAAGAAAAGCTTTTCTGCATTATCAAAATTTTTATCGATTTTTTTTAGCTCATCTAACAATAATTTTTTTTGAAATAATTTTTCTTTTAACCATATTGGCATTGCTTTTGAAAAAGATTTAAAACCTTTGGGAGCAAAAGCAACGTAAGTTTCTATTAATCTCTCAAATTTTAAAAAAGGTTTTTCATAAAAAACTACACTATCAATTTCGCTAAGTTTTATTTTATTAAAATTTAAAACAAAATTAATTGCATTTATTGGAAAGGACGAATCATGTTTTTTTCTAGTAAATCTCTCTTCTTGAGCTGCAGCAATAATATTGCCATTTTCTATTAAAGCAGCAGCACTGTCATGGTAAAAAGCAGAAATTCCTAAAATACAAGTCACTTAAAATATTGTATATATAAAAGGTGCAACAGCAGTTCCTTGTGTTAAAACAATTAAACCACCAAAAATTAAAAGTATAAGCAAAATAGGTAACAACCAGTATTTCTTTCTTATCCTCAAAAAATACCAAAATTCTTTTAAAAAACTCATTGTTAAAATTGATTTTTCATACTGGAATTTGAATTATCTTTAATAATCCAATATGTTTTTTTATTCTTTTTTTTTTAAATTTAATAAATTTTTACCACTAATTTTCATAATTAAACCTATGGGGGTAACTACCACAAAAAAAATAAAAAGCATAACTAATGGTGAAACAATTTTTGCTAATAAAATTCCAAATTTAAACCAAATTTTATTTAGTGGATTTAAAATCTTTGGCTTCAAAAAAGATAAAGTTAAAAAAATAATTGAAATTAATAAAAAAATATAATTTATATTTTTAGCATAGATTAGCGGATATAATGAGAGAATTAGAAAAAATATAAAAAAAGTTAAACCAAAATTCTTATTTGAAGTTTTGTTTGTATCAATATTATTCATAGAAACGATATTTAATTAAAGTAATTAAGGCTTTAACTCCATCTATCATTTTAATTTTTTTTCCTTCTTTATATGTTCTGCCAAAATATTCAATAGGTAATTCCAATATATCTATACCAAGTCTTGATAGTTTTGTAGTAACTTCAGGGCAAAAACTAAATCCGTCTTCTTTTAAATCTAAACTTCTAAATATATCTGCTGTAAAAATTTTATAACACGTATGTGCATCTGTTAATTTTTGATTATTAATTAAGTTAGAAATTATTGTTAGCATGTGATTATAGAAAACCCTAGACAATGAATAAAAGTTAGTGGCTGTATATCTTTTTTTATTCAATACCCTTGAACCATAAACCACCTTCGTCAAATTTTTAATTATTGGCTGGATGAGTTTTTTGTATTCTTTTGGATTATATTCTAGATCAGCATCTTGAATGATTACTATATCACCAGTTATAAATTTTTTTGCACTTTTAATACAAGCTCCTTTTCCACAGTTCTTTTTATGTTTAATATAAGTATTTTCTGATTTAAATTTAAAATTCGTAATTATTTCTGATGAACCATCATTTGAGTTATCATCAACGATAACTATCTGCTTTTGAAGAGTTTTTTCCTCCTCAATTAAATTCAATAAATTTTCTATTGTATTACGTTCATTATATATGGGAATAATTATTGATAATTTCATTTTGTTGATTAGTTTTAAAAATTATACTATTAAATTTTAATTAAATGATTCCAAAAACCAAAGTATTTTTACAATATTTAAAATCAATATACATTAAAATTTGTAAAAAAATTGGTTTTATGATCCTGATAAAAGATCAAAGAGAAAGTATTCACTCTAACAAATTAGAGAAATATAATACAAAAACAGGGATTTATTTTTTACCCAAATACGCTCATCAAGATGTTGTTAAAAATGAAATAATAAAAGATAGAATTTTTGATGAAGAAATATTCAATATTGGTAAAAAATTTATTACAGATGAAAGTATTGTTATTGATGCTGGTGCAAATTTTGGACAAATGAGCATACTTTTTTCAAACTTAAAAAAAAATGTTGAAGTTCATTCTTTTGAGGCTTCTCCATATATTTATGAAATTTTAAAAAAAAATGCCTCATTAAATAATTCAAAAATAAAAACATTTAATTTAATTTTATCTGACAAAAGTCAATTTAATTCTGTGAAAGCACCTAAATTAAAATTTGGAACATATGGGTCGGATCATTTGGAGTTTGACGAAAATTATTCTGAAGATAATAAAAATATTAAATCAGTTATGTTAGATGACCTAGAATTTAAAAAAAAAATATCGTTTATGAAAATTGATGTACAGGGAATGGATTATAAAGTTTTAGTAGGTGCCAAAAAAACAATTAAAAAAAATAGAATGCCAATTATTTTTGAATATGAAGATTTATTTGAGAAAAAATTTGATTATAATTTTGAAATGTTTGTAAATTTTGTTAAAGAAATAGATTATAAATTTAATACTGTAATTAAACAAAATTTTTTAATCTTACCAAAATAGAATCATCTTTTTCTACTAAAATTATAACTACTTTCGCACATTAATTTTAAACTTCTTTTTGGTGTCCAGGATAATTTCTTTTTTATAACAGCAGATGAAGTAAAAATTTTTGCTACATCTCCTGCTCTTCTATTAGAAAATTTATATTTAATATTTTTTTTTAGTATCTTTTCATATTCCTTAAGTATTTCTAAAACTGTAAAACCTCTACCAGATCCAATATTCATCATTTGATAACCTTTTAATGAATTAATTTTTAAAATACATTTTAAGTGTGCATCACAAAGGTCTAAAATATGAATAAAATCTCTTACAGGGCTCCCATCTTTGGTTTTATAGTCCGAACCATTAATCTTAAAAAATTTTTTTTTCTTAATAGCATAATTTATCGATGGAAATAAATTTTGAGGTTTTTTTGGATTATCTCCAATTAAATTACTACTGTGAGATCCTGCAGGATTAAAATATCTAAAATTAATAACTCTAAAATCTGTATTCTGTTTAGAAATTTTTTTTAGATATTTCTCAATTAATATTTTTGTATGAGCATAAGGATTAAGAATATTAATTTTGTGTTTTTCATCTATAGGTAAATATTTTGGTTTTCCATAAACAGCCGCTGTGGAACTAAAAATTAATTTTTTTACTTTTGAATATATCATTGCATTTACTAAATTTTTAGTACCTAAAAAATTATTATTCATATATTTTTTTTTATTTAAAATTGAGTCAGGAATAGATTTTAAGGAAGCTAAATGAATGACAGTTTCAATTTTATGTTTAGAGAGTATTTTTTTGATAATTTTTTCTTGAGAGATATTCTTTTTGTAAAAAAAAATTTTTTTTTTTAAAATTTTCTCTATTTTTTGCAATATTGATATTTTTGAATTAGATAAATTATCTACAATTATGATTTCATTTTTTTTTCCTAATGTAGCTGCCAAATGACTTCCTACATAGCCTAAGCCTCCAGTAATCAAAATATTCATTATTTTCTAATTATTAAGTAATTTTCAATACACAATATATCCATCTTGGTTCTAAGAAAACAATCTAATGCTTCCTCAGGTTTGCAGACAATCGGTTCTTGTTCATTAAATGATGTGTTTAGAATTATTGGTATATTTGTAATTTTACTGAATTCTAGAATTAATTCATAATATTTTTTATTCATTTCTCTGGTTACTGTCTGTAATCTGCCAGTTCCATCAACATGAGTCACAGCTGGAATTTCTTTTTGTTTATCTTTCTTAATATTTAAAACTTCTGACATATATGGAACTATTGATGGATTTTCAAACCATTCATTAACTTTTTCCAACAAAATAGATGGAGCAAATGGGCGAAAGCTTTCTCTTCTTTTTATCTTAAGATTTAATGTAGCTTGCATATTACTATTTCTTGGGTCACACAATATCGACCTATTTCCTAGTGCTCTAGGTCCAAATTCCATTTTATCTTGAAACCAACCAATAACATTTCCCTCTGAAATTTTTTTAGCAACAAATTTAATTGACTCCATTGTGCTCATTTTAATGATTTCAAATTCATTTTTATTTTTAATTTTATCCTCTATTATTTTTTCTACATATTCATTACTAAATGATGGCCCCAAGTATGGTGAATCATTAATATCTATTTTTTTTCTTACTAAATTATTATGAACATATAAAGCCGAGCCTATCGCTCCCCCTGCATCGCCAGGAGATGACAGTGTGAATACATTCTTAAATTTTGTGCGCTCCTTTATTTTTCCATTGGCGACTGAATTCATTGCACATCCACCTGAAATTGTAAGATTTTCACATGGTGTTTTTTTATAAATATTATCTAACAAATTAAAAAAGATTTCTTCATATTTTTTTTGAGTGGAGTAAGCAATATCAAAATGTTTTTTTTCTAAAGTTGAACTTTTTTCTCTTTTTTTTCCAAATAAAGACTCTATTTTATCATCATAAATCTGATCAAAAATGGGCATTCCATCATCCCACTTGAATTCAATGTTGCTCTTATGGTGTCTAAAATAATCTAAATTCAATTTAAATTTTCCAGATTTATCTGGAACTACAATTTCATCAAATTCATTTTTTAAATAATTGTTACCATAAGGTGCAAGACCCATAACCTTATATTCATCTCCATAATTTTGAAATCCTAAGAATTGAGTCAAGGATTGATAAAAAATTCCTAATGAGTGAGGAAAATATATTTTATTATCAATGGAATTATCAAAGTTTTTTCCTAATCCCCATGCCGTACTTACAAAATCACCAAAACCATCAATAGAGACATTAATTGATTCTGAAAATGGTGATAAATAAAAAGCAGAGCTTGTATGAGCCAAGTGATGTTCTATATAGTGATACTTTCCTTTAAAACCACTTTTTTGGAAGTTTATCTCAAAAAGATTACGTAAATTTCTTAATTTTCTCTTTTTAATTTTATTAAGAATATATTTTAAATTAACTTTATTAACACCAACATA
>MDTC01141565.1_pt1 | contig 12378 bp, 9 predicted proteins | sample 811181 | NCBI WGS metagenome assembly MDTC01 (sample SAMN05326644, study PRJNA326480) | marine metagenome | isolation source: seawater | place: Pacific Ocean: North | collected 2011
GATTTCCCTTTTGTCAAAAAAAGCTTGCCCTATTCCTTCGGAATAGGGTTTTTTTTATATTAAAAAATCTTGTGGTTCTTTTCCTTGAAAATAATTATCATAAACCTTTTTATAAGCAGTCTCTAAATTCTTACAGTAGAGTTCTGTATTAAATAAGGAATAATTCTTCACATTTTCTTTTAATTTTCGCTTAATATTTGTCAACTTATTTTTATTATTGGCAAGCTCAATAGCCAATTTTTCATAATCATTTAAACTTTCAGTTATTAACTCTTCCATACCTACTGCAGTTAACAGGCTAGAGGATACTCTTGCAGAAAAGCTTTTTCCAGCCAATGTTAAAACAGGTAATCCTGCCCATAATGAATCACTAGTAGTTGTATGTGCATTAACGTTAAAAGTATCTAAAAATAAATCACCCAATTTATGCCTTTCAAGATGATCAGAAATATTCATTCTTTTAGAGAAAATAATCCTATTAGAATCAACACCACACGATTCAGCATAATTTTTTAAGTTTACTTTAGACAAATCAAAATAATCCATAAGCCATAAAACACTATTTGGTACTGATTTTAATATTTTCATCCAACTATTAAACTCAATGGGAGTAATTTTATAGGGCTGATTGAACGAACAAAAGACAAAGTCATCTTCACCAATACCAAAGTCTTTTCTGGTTACACCTTTATTTGATATTGCTTTATCGTCATCATTAACTTGGTAGGAGTTTGGCAAATATATAATATTTTCCGAGTAGAACTTTCTGTAATCATCTGGCAAAACAACTTTATCTGCAATCATATAATCGATAAATTTTGCTCCTAAAGTACCGGGGTACCCAAGATAACTAATTTGAATTGGAGCAAATTTATATGAAAAAATACCTAATCTTGATTGAAGAGTAAACCCTTTTAAATCGACTGCAATATCAATGCCCTTATTTTTCGCAAGTAATGCAACATCTGCATCCGACATGTATCTAACGTCATAAAAATAATCAACCTCTTTTTTAAAATCTTTCTTTGTGTCATCTTCTCCATACATATCATAAGAAAAAGCATGTATTTCAAATTCAGAATTGTTATGGATTTTGAAAAGTTTTTTCATTAAATGCATTGTTGCATGGTTTACAAAATCTGCTGAAAAATAACCGATCTTAATTTTATTTGGTTTAATTTTAGGAGGTAATTTTTTTTCATGTGGAGATTTATTTGGACACTTCATTTCAGTGTAATTTTTTGCTCTCAGTAATTCTTTTTCAGGATCATCATCCATAGCCAATAATGAAAATGGGGGAATTATAATATTGGCATCACCAAGATTTTTGAAATGATCACTGTCTTCTTTAAACTTTGTCCAGTCACACAATTGTCCTGCGGCAAAAGCTCTTTGAGCTCTTGACATGTGGTGTTCTGGATTTAATTCCAGTACTTTATCAAAGTTTTTTACAGCTTCTCCATAGTCTTGTATTTCACAATAGGCAACTCCAAGATTATTGTATGCCTCAGGATAATTTGGTTTAAATTGCATGGAAAGTTTATAGCTTGAAATAGCATTTTTAATCTGTTTTAATTCTCGGAATGCATTTCCAATATTTAGCAATGTTTCAGGTTTTTTTGGCTCTAATTCTAGGGCTTTCTTGAAATATTCCATTGCCTTAATAGGCTGACCTATTCCTGTATAAACATTACCTAAATTTATATAAACAGTAACATCTTTATTTTCCAGTGACTCAATAACCTTCAACCGATCTATAGCTTCCTCAAAGCCACCTGTATTCATCAATAAATTTGCATAATGTAGATTTGCAAGTTTATTTTCAGGCTCTATAGAAATAGCCTCCTCAAGATACTTTTTAGCTGATTCGTAATCTTTTTTCTCCATTGAAACTAAGTTTAAGTTTATTAAAACCTCAACATTTTTAGAATCTAAACTTCTTGCAAGCAGAAATGAGTTGCTAGCATCATCTAATGAACGCATTTTTAAACTACAAACTCCAAAATTGTTTAATGCATTTGTGTTTCTTGGATCATATTTAAGTAAAGAGTTTAAATAAATAAGGGCATCCTCATAGTTTTCTTGATGAATAAGAATATGTGAAATATTTAATAATGAACTAATGTGACTTGGATCGATAGAAATGCAATTTTTAAAACATTCCATCGCTTGTTCATTTTCTTTCATCTCAAGCATTACATTTCCGATTGAAAATATTACTGGGACACTTTGATTATCAATATTTAGAGCTTTATCAAGGAGATCCAATGCAGTTACATAATCTTTATTTATTTTGTTAATATGAGCTAACTGTAAAAAACTCTCAATATTTTTTTGATCTAGTTTAATTGAATTCTCTAAAACTGGTATTGCTAAATCAAAATCTTTTTGGTCTATATAAACATTTGCGAGATTATTATATAAATGAATAGTATTCGGATTAATTTCAATTGCTTTAAGGTAATATTTAGTAGCTTCTTTATAATTTTTTATTGATGCATAAGCTGATCCAAGAATATCAAGCAATACAACTGATTCGGAATTATTTTTTAATAATTCAATTGACTCTTCGATAAGAACGTCAACTTTGCCACTTTTATAATGATTTTGTAGTTTGGCTATATCTTCCTGTTTTAACATAACGAAAAAATATCTAAAAAAAAATATATGCAAAAAACATTCCAATTAAGGAACAGTTTTTGCTCTCATTAATCATATTAATGCAAAATTAAAAAAAATCAAAAAATAAAAATGTTTACAAAAAAAATCTCAGAATTCATAGAAAACCTAGATATTAAAAATTTGGAGGACCCTTTTGTCCCCGGCAAAACCTTCATTCCTGCTTCTGCCAAAAAAATTGATAAGACTGAAATTAAATTGATGGTTGAAGCATCAATTGAAAGTTGGCTAACAACTGGAAAATTTAATGATCAATTTGAAAAAAAATTAGCTAATTTTATTGGAATTAAACATCTAATAACAGTTAACTCTGGCTCTTCAGCCAATCTAGTTGCATTTTCAACTTTAACTTCAAGTGAACTTGGTGAAAGAGCTATTAAAAGAGGAGATGAGGTTATTTCTGTTGCTGCAGGATTCCCAACAACAATAAATCCAATTTTACAATTTGGTGCAATACCTGTTTTTATTGATATTGATCGAAAGACCTTAAATATTAAAGTTGATTTAATTGAACAAGCAATTACTAAAAGAACAAAGGCAATTTTTATTGCTCATACACTAGGTCTACCTTTTGATTTAGACAAAATAAAAAGCATCTGTAAAAAAAATAATTTGTGGTTAATTGAGGACTGTTGTGATGCTTTAGGTTCATTATACTCAGACAAATATGTAGGAACTTTTGGTGATATTTCAACATTAAGTTTTTATCCTGCTCATCACATAACCATGGGAGAAGGTGGTGCGGTTTTTACCAATAACTCTCATTTAAAAAAAATTGCAGAATCATTCAGAGATTGGGGTCGTGATTGTTATTGTCCTCCCGGAAAAGAAAACACTTGTGGTAAAAGATACGATTGGCAAAAAGGTTCCCTACCCTATGGCTATGATCATAAATATATTTTTAGTCATCGGGGTTATAATTTAAAAATTTCCGATATGCAAGCGGCTTGTGGTCTCGGACAATTAGATAAACTTGAATCATTTATTGAAGCGCGAAAAAAAAATTTTAACTATTTATATCAAAAACTAAAGCCATGCTTTGATGAAATCTATATTCCTATGCCTATTGAAAAATCGTCGCCATCCTGGTTCGGATTTCCAATAATTATAAATTCAAATGCGAGTTTTTCAAGATACGACTTAGTAACCTACTTAAACCAAAATAATATTGGAACCAGATTACTTTTTGCTGGTAATGTCACTAAACAACCATACATGAAATCAGAAAACTTTAAGGTTTTTAAAAATCTAGATGATACTGATTTTATTATGAACAATATGTTTTGGATTGGAGTACATCCAAAACTTAATAACTTGATGATGGATTATATGGCAGAAAAAATTATTGAGTTTATAAAGTTTGAATAAACTAAATTGTGTCAAAATGTTAGGATAATATTAGCTAATCAATTGGGTCAATAAAACATGGGGAAAACTTGAAAAAAATTCCAAAAAAATTTTTTATTTTTGAAATTGCCAATAATCATATGGGTGATATTAATCATGCTTTCAAAATAATAGAAGAATTTTCTTCTATTACGAAAGATTTTAAAGAATTTACATTTGCATTCAAACTACAATTTAGAAACCTTGATACCTTTATTCATCCAGACTACATAAAGAGAAATGACCTGCATTACATTAAAAGATTTCAAGATACAAAACTAACAATTGAAGATTTTAAAAAAATTATAAAAAAAATTAGAGAAAAAAATCATAAAGTTGTAATTACTGCATTTGACAATGATTCAATTTCAACATTACATAACATAGATTATGACTTTCTAAAAATTGCTAGTTGTTCCTTTAATGATTGGCCTTTATTAGAGGATGCCATTACCGTAAATAAACCGATTATTCTATCAACTGGTGGGGCAAATATTGCAATAGTTGACCAAGTTGTAGCATTTATGCTTCATAGAAAAAAAGAATTTGCTTTGCTGCACTGTGTTGCAGAATACCCAACTGATAAAATTTCAAAATTTAATATGAATAGAATTGATTTATTTAAGAATAGGTATTCTTCGATTCCAATTGGTTATTCAACACATGAATTACCCGATGAAGAAATGATTATAAATAATGCTATTTCAAAAGGCGCAATAATATTTGAAAAACATATTGCTTTACCTACACCAAAATATTCTATGAACGCATATTCTTCGTCACCAGAACAAACAAAAAATTGGCTAAAGAATGCTGATAACTCCTTTAAGATATGTGGTTCAATCAATCAGACAATTATAAAAAATAACAATGAGCAAAACACCTTAAATTCACTTAAAAGGGGAATTTATGCTAAAAATGATATTAGTCCCAATCATAAAATTACTATTGATGATGTTTTTTTTGCATTTCCATCGCAAGAGGGTCAATTTTATGCAAATGATTTCTCTAAACATAATGTTTTCAAAACAAAAGATCTAATAAAAAAAAATTCATCTATAAATAATTTAAATACAGAAAAAATATATATACGAAAAAAAATTGATGAAATAGCTGATTCCTGTAATGAAATGTTACGATTAGCAAATATTTCAATTCCTGGCGATATTGATTTAGAAATATCGCATCATTATGGTATAGAAAAGTTTGATAAATTCGGTCTTGTCTTATTGACATTAGTTAATAGAGAATATTGTAAAAAACTCCTTATTTGTTTTCCTGGACAAAGTCACCCAGAACAGCATCATAAGAAAAAAGAAGAAACATTTTGTCTTCTCCATGGGGACCTTGAGCTTACCATTAATGATAAGAAAAAAAATGTATCAGTTGGTGAAGTAATTACCATTGAGCCATTTGAGAGACACTCTTTTAATAGTAAAAATGGAGCAATAATAGAGGAGATATCTTCCACTCATTATGTTGAGGATTCTTTTTATAGTGATGAATCAATTAATGCTAATAAAAATAGAAAAACAATCCTAACCGATTGGCTCGACTAATAATGCTAGAAAAAATTAGGGTTTCTGACTACATCATTAACTTTATAGAGGATATAGGGGTAGATACAATTTTTATGGTGCCAGGCGGTGGTGCGATGTATTTAAATGATGCTCTTTATTGCTCTAAGCATGTTAACCATATTGCCAATCATCATGAACAGGCAAGTGTAATAGCTGCTGAGGCATATTCCAGAGTAACTGATAATATTGGAGTCGCTATGGTAACGTCCGGACCTGGAGCAACAAATGCGATTACAGGTGTAGCTGGTGCATTTATTGACTCTATTCCATTAATTATTTTATCTGGTCAAGTAAAGACAAATGATTTAAAAAAAGAATCAGGCCTAAGACAAAAAGGCCCCCAAGAAGTTGATATTGTAAAAATAGTTTCTTCAATTACCAAATTTGCAGTTACTATTAGTAAACCATCAGATATAAAAAAAATTTTACCTCAAGCATTTAAGATTGCTATTTCAGGAAGAAAGGGTCCAGTGTGGGTCGATGTTCCTCTGGATATTCAGGCCTCATATATAAGTAATTCTAAAATTAATTTTACTTTAATGCGAAAAACAGGTTATTCACCAAAAATTGATTCAGTAAAGAAAACTGTTGCCCTTTTGAAAAAATCAGAAAGACCATTATTCTTTATCGGCACTGGGGCCAGACTCTCAGGATGTAAAGATTTACTTAAAGTTATCATCAATAAATTTCCTTTTGCTTTTGTAACAACATGGAATGCTATGGATTTAATCCCTCATAATTCCAAAAAAAATTTTGGCAAACCTGGTTCAGTAGCATTAAGGCCTGCAAATTTTGTTGTTCAAAACTGTGATCTACTTGTTTGCATTGGAACTAGATTAGATAATGTTGTGACAGGTTTTAATATCAAAGGCTTTGCAAGAGAAGCAAAAAAAGTTGTAATTGATATAGACCAAAATGAATTAAATAAATTTAGCAGTAATGATTTTTTTAAAATTTTATCTGACGCAAAATTATTTCTTCAAAAACTTGTTACTGAATTAAAAACAGTGAATTTTAAAAAAAATAAAGAGTGGTTATTAAAATGTAATTCTTGGAAAGACAAATATGGATTAAATGATGGTAACCCTTTTAAAGATTATGGTTCCATTTCTCATGCACATATTGTGGATACCCTTTCAAATAAAATAAGAAGCAATACTTTAATAGTTACTGGAAGCTCTGGGCTTGGTGTAGAAGCTTTTTATGTTTATTTTAGAAACAAAATAAATCAAAGGATTTTTCATACTACTGGACTTGGTGCTATGGGATATTGCTTACCTGCCATTATCGGAAGTCACTATGCTAATAAGAGAAAAAAAATAGTTGCTATTGAGGGTGATGGTAGCTTACAGATGAATATTCAAGAATTAGCTGTTATAAAAGGACTAGAAATACCCGTTACAATTTTTATTTTTGATAACAATGGATATGCTTCAATAAGAAATACACAAAATAATTATTTTAAAGGTAATCAAATTGCAACAGATAAAAAGTCGAAGTTACATATGCCAGATCTTGAGAAAATTCTCAAATCTCATGATATCAGGTATAAAATAATAAAAAAGATTGAAGAAATGGAAAAAACTGTCGATTCCTGTTTAAATAAGAACTATTTAAATGTATGTATTGTTAAATTAAAGCAAAATGATATCCTTCAACCAAAAATTAAAAATATCCCTCAAAGTGATGGTACTCTTAAATCAATGCCTCTAGAAGATTTATCTCCAATGCTATCAAGAAAGGTTTTGAAAAAAGAAATGATCATACCACTTCATAAAAACTCTATAAACATCAAGGAACTATAAATGTTAAATAAAACTGAACAAACAAAAAGAAATGAATTAATGCTCAGGAAACCTTATGTTGCCAAGAAACTAGCAAAAATAAATGAAATGGAAGAAAATGGAGAGATAAGTCCAATAATTAGATTAGAAAAAAGTTATCTGTGTAATTTCCAGTGTTCCCATTGTTCAGCAGAATATTATATGGATAGACATACCGATAAAGTTTTAAAAGTCCAAGACAAAAGAGAGAAAATAGATTTAAATGATATAAGAAATCTTTCAAAACAAGCTGATGAACTCGGTTTGGCGAGATTTGTAATTACTGGTGGTGAACCACTAGTTATGAGAGATTTTGATGCAGTTGTTGAAGCGATTGATCCTGAGAAGCATTATATAATAACCGATACAAATGGATGGTTTCTTGATTTAGATAGAGCTAAGCATATTAAGTCAATTGGAGTTGAAAAAGTTCAACTATCTCTTGACAGCTTTATCGAAAAAGAACACGATGATTTTAGAAATAGGCGTGGATCATATAAAAGAGTTATGAGAGCGATTGATGCTTCTCTTGATGCTGGATTAAACTTGATTCTTTCAACTGTATTAGTAAAAGGCAGAGGCAAAACTAAAGAATTTGAAGACTTATGTAAATTTTCAACTGAAAAAGGAATTGGTCTTTATGTATCTTATGCTAAACCAACTGGATCATGCACAGACCATCCAGAATTTGTAATTGACAAAGAAGATGCTGACATTGTCAGAGAACTTGAGAAAAAATATAACGTTTTTACTCACATGACCCCAAGCTATGGTTCATTTAAGGGGTGTATCACTGTTAAAGGAATAATTACAGTAACATCCACTGCTGAAATCACACCCTGCCCTTATATTGATTTATCACTTGGTAATTTGAAACAGAATAGCCTTAAAGAGATATTAAACAGAGGGATGAAAAACCCATGGTTAGGACCTTATAGACCTGACTGCTTAATTGGTGAGGATCAACAATTCATTAAATTTCATACAAAGGTTACCTCTAAATATAAATTACTTCCTGTACCTTATGGTGAAGGTTTTGCAGATGATAATTCACTTGCTGATTCCTAAGGAGATTCACATTGGGAAACAATTTATTTAATTTATTTGGGAGATTTGAATATAAAAGCCAATCTTATCCTCATCACGAAAAAGTAAGAAATTATTTCAAAATTATTTCACCAGATAAAACAAACGAATATTTTTATAACAAAATAAAAACTGTTTGGGGTGATTTATTTACCTTATCTTTTGATGATTTTAATGACGAAATTGAAAAAATAAATAAAAGAATTGATCATGATGGCTTTGATAATATAAAAAAAAGTATTTCGCCTCTTCCAGTTTATATTCCAAAAATTGAATTTGAAAATCACATAAACTTATTAATCGAAAATTATCTTCCAAAGCTAAAGGATTCATTTAAAGCTGAAAATCCTGAGTATGATTTTTCTACCTATAGTCTGCCAACTGTAAATACGAAAATATTAATAGAAAAATTTTCCAATTATGAAAAGCTATTAGAAAAATCTAAAATTAAACCACACGTTGGTTTGTTCTTTCCATGTTTTAATGAGTTTTCTAGAAAAGCTGCTCTAGAGTGTTTTAGATTATTACCTAACTATTTTATTTTTAGTGGTGGAATTGACACTACTTCTGCATTGATATCTCATCCAAATTTATTAATTAGAAAAGATGGCTATGCACCTCTTTTATGGATTGGTTCATTTGATAGTGAGAGAGATGATGCTGCATACCATTTTGAAAGTTATGGCTATAACTTAACCTTTAATAGAAAGGTTCATTTTAATCAGTGTGCAGAATCTTGGCTTTTTGGAATAACAGCATTTAATTTTGCCACATAGTGAAAAAAAATTCTTGTAGGGTTTGTGGTAAACGTAAAAAATATTTGCGAAAGATTTTTACTTTAAATAGACAGCCTAAAAGTGCCCAAGGCTTCATAACAAAAAAACACTTAGGCCATGATAAAGCCTTAAATATCGAAGTTTATCAGTGTGAAGAATGTTCTGTAGTACAAATATTAGATCGACCTGTAAAATATTACAAAGATGTAATTAGAGCGACCTCTTATTCAATGGAAATGCAAAAGCTAAGGCATACTCAATTTAAATCATGGATAAATAGAAATAAGTTGCAAAACAAAAAAATCCTAGAAATTGGTTCTAATAAAGGTGAAAATCTTGAGATAGCTCAAAAGTTCTGTAAAAATGTATATGGATTAGAGAATAGTATGGAATCGGTTAACTATTCAAAAAATAAAAAATTAAAAGTTTTTCAAGGTTATCTTGAAAAAGAATTTAAATTACCCATTAAATTTAAATTTGATGCTTTTTATGTTTTAAATTTCATGGAACACTGGCCCAACCCTGTTGATTCTTTTAAGTTATTACATAAAATGCTCAACAATAAATTTACTGGAATAATTGAAGTGCCAAATTTCGATATGATTTTAAACAAAAAACTTGTCTCGGAAATAACACTTGACCATCTTCTTTATTTCACAAAAAAAACTCTTTATATTAGCCTTGAAAAAATGGGGTTTGATGTAGTATCAATTTCTTCAATTTTTAATGACTATGTTTTATGTGCCGAAGTTAAAAATAAAACAATACATAACTTAAATGACTTTCATATTGCTCTTAAAAACAAAATAAAAAAAATAAATAAAATTTTACAAAACTATTCAAAAAAAGATGTGGCTATTTGGGGTGCTGGGCATCAATCACTGTCTTTGATCTGTTCGGGAAATATTGAAAAAAAAGTGTCTTTTATAATCGATTCAGCCAAGTTCAAACAAAACTTGTTCTCACCCGTATCACACTTAGAAATAAAGGCTCCGGAAATATTAAATTTTTCGAAAATCAAATTAATAATTATAATTGCAGGTTCTTATAATTCTGAAATCGAAAGTTTTATTAAAAAAAATTACCATAATAAATATAGAATTGAAAAAATTTAAAAAAATTAAGATTTTTTTTACTGGAGCCACTGGTTTTCTAGGTTCTAATCTTATCGAATACCTTGCTCAAAATACTAACTCCAATTTTGATATTACTGCTTTAACTAGAGACAAAAAAAAGGCAAAAAAAATAGAAAATATAGGTAGCCTTAAAATTAATTGGATTGAAAAAAATATATTAGACTTAAAACACAAAGTCGGAAATTATGATATTTTTTTCCATTTGGCATGTCCATCAGCGGAGGAAACTTATAATGGAATGGATTCTGTTCTTAAATTTAATACAATAGTTCATGGAACACAAAATGCACTTGAATTTGCAGTAAAGTCAAAGATTAAAAAATTTATTTTTACAAGCAGCGGAGCTGTTTATGGTGATTATTCAAAAAAATATAAATATGTACCTGAAAGTTACATACCGTCTTTAGATTACAATAATCCAAATAATTCTTTAGGCATATCAAAAAAAGTTGCTGAGTTTTTATGTCTAAATTATGCACAAAAATATAATTTTGAAACAAATATTTTTAGATGTTTTTCGTTTGTTGGCAAAAATTTACCACTTAGTCTTCATTACGCAATCGGAAATTTCATATTACAAGCATCCAAAAAAAATAAAATTATCATCAATGGCCCAAAAGATACTTTTAGATCTTATTTACATGTAAGTGATTTTTGCGAATGGATCACAACAGTTGGCTTATCAAAAAATAAAAATAACATATATAATCTTGGCTCGGACAAAGCTATAAGTATGTTTGAATTGGCTAAGATTATTGCCAGTAAATTTGATAAAAAAATTGCAATTAAATCACTTAATAAAAAAGAATCAGTTGGAAATCTATATAGAAAGTACTATATTCCAAATATGAAATTGATGAAAAATCAATTTAATTTAGTTGAAAAAAATGATTTACAATTTTCAATTAATGAAATACTTAAAAAGTTTTAAAAAAAATCTTTGTAAATGTAGTGTTGTTTAATCATATTTTTAGGAAATCTTTTATGCCATTTCCATGTGCCATTGTCTTTTTTTTTTACGCTAAACTTTTTTTCTAATGGCAACTCTGAACTTAAATCACACCGATATAGTAATGCAATAAAGTGGCCTCTTATGTCACGTTTACTGTTGATTTGCTCTGCAATATTTATGGGTTTTTTTGTGAGAATCTTGACAGGAACCCCTAATTCTTTTTTTGCAGTTTTTATAACTCTTAAATGAGCTTTTTCTTTAAATCTCATAACACCTCCAGGCAAATGCCAGCCAGGCCCATAAAATTTATCTTGACGCCATGTTAAAAGAATTCCTTTTTCCTCTTTTATTAATAAATCAACACAAACTAATGGAGTTATAGAACTCATGAAATAAAAAATTTCATCAGGTAAACCAACTGTTGGATTTTTTATTGTCTTAGATATAGAACTAATTAAATCTGAATTTTTGAATTTAGGCATTAAAGATATAAGTATTTTTAGATAATTAGCAATATATTCATATCTTGTTCCCAGTTGCATTAAATAAAAAGTCATTATAATTTTCAGCTACACCAGGGGCAAATAACTCTAAAATACTAAATAAATTTAAAAAATAATCATTTATGTTTTTACTTGATGAAATTTTATTGATTATTTTTACCTCTTCTATGTTAAGCAGGTTAATGTTGTTTTTTAACCCAACTAAGAATTGGTTTAAGAAGTTTTGCATTACATTTTCAGCTATGTTTTTTTTGATATTAATATCTAAAATTGAATTGTTTTGGATAATATATATATAACAATCATACGCTAATAATAATAAAAAATACTTATTCAATTCCTCATTGAATCCAGCAATTGAAAAGTCATCCTGTTTTAGTGGTTGATTACCTAAGTTAGAGTTAAGATTAGTAAAATTATTATTTATTATCATTAAATTTTTTTCTTGGATAATAAA